>Ga0315915_1000123_pt1 | contig 58505 bp, 41 predicted proteins | sample MpolbnodulesMG_FD_207738 | JGI IMG/M metagenome (GOLD analysis project Ga0315915, IMG submission 207738) | Medicago polymorpha root nodule microbial communities from Los Angeles, California, United States - branched nodules | ecosystem: Host-associated > Plants > Roots > Nodule | place: USA... | reverse complement strand
GCATAGAAGCATGTAATTAAGACCTTTAGCACCCTAGTGGCTCCACAAAGCATCTCCACATGCTTCGGTCTTTTGGACCGGCTATGGAACTAATCTTTGCTCGGATACTTTGGTTGCAGCTGACAGCTTTTTACCCCTCCTAAAAAATTTGTTCAGCAGCGGGGGATCGAACAATGATCCTCCCCCATAAGCAACGCTTTCCACGATTTAAAAAAGAAAGAAATAAATGTGTAAAACAATGGTATACCATGTTGGAGTTGACTAGACTGATCTAGTTCAGATGCTCCTGGGACTGGTAGAAGGGTTACTTGATCAGCCACTTTTTTTCTTCTATAGAACACAACATATAGAATGAGTACTATAAGTAAAATCCCAAAAGCTCCTCCAACAACTATGCCAGCAATGCCTCCTTTGGACATTCCTATTCAAATTGGTAAATATTAACAATGTCAGCATCACATAGCAATTTATAACTCACCGTAATTTGTTATGTCACGCTTTCTCTTATACATATGTATTAACATTTATGTAGCTGTAATTTGTACAATGTTCACATCACCTGATCTGCAAAAGGGTAGAAGAAACAGGCATAGATGGTGAAGTTAGACAGCTTAAAAGAAAATTATTTTGAAGAGTAAATGTCTAAATACAAAGGTATGGAAATTTAAGCTTACCCCATCTTTAGTGGTGGAAACTTTCCATTTTCATCTGCAAAATTTGATTTCAAAGTATGAAACATCAGAAACGCAAACTAATTAGGCTAAACTTATCTATCAAAGTAACTAATTTAACCTTAATCACTATTATTTGTGATTTAAGACATGCCATAACATTTTCATAAACATATTTAGTTATGACTCAATCTTAGGCAATTCAAAGACTTAGGCAGAGTTTGTAGCATATTTATGTCTCATGTGCTCGAAAGATTAATCTTTACTGCAGTGAACAAAAAATATTTAATTCATTACAAATAAACAAAAATTTAAAGCTAAAGGCGAAAAAAATTCATATTTATTTGAAGATCGACTAAGAGGTTAATGAATATCTCGTATACTTTAAACATGAGTTGAATGATTATTAATGAACAAGTTCGGCCCTATGTGTATTGGTATGTGGGTTGGGGCCTCACTTACTTTTCAAAGAAAAAAAATATATTTATAGTATCTAGTACATTGCAAAACTAATTACACCACAAAATGGGAGGGTAAAGTTTGACTTTGGTCCATACTATAAAACAAACTTAATACAAAGTCTTGTGTGCGTATAATGCCTACACTATTTAAAAAATTTGGGTCAGTCCCTCTTAACGAATATATGTATGTATGCTTAACTATTTGAAAATTGTGGTTAACGACATTTAAATTGTAGTTAATTAAGTTGGATTGATAGTTAATGAATTGTGTCATCTTGTTATATTAAATAAACACATATTTAAACCGCGTAAGCCATTTAATTTATCAAATTTTAGCATCAAATTTGTGTGTCAAGTTTATTTTCCTTGTTTTTTTTTTTAGGGAATTTTCCTTGTTACATACCCGGGCACAACTTATCGCATATTGTGGCAACGGTATTAATGCAATTAGACATATACATGCATGGTACAACTAACTAATAAAATAATGACAAAAAACATAACCAAAAATAAATAAACAAGGAAGACAATGTATGAACCAAGTATGGTCTGTAATATATTGTTGCCAGATAGTGCCAATTGTCCTTAATAAACTAAACATCTTTCGCATTCTTTTATATTAATTCTGTCTGGGTTGATATTTCCAAATATATGGGCGGAATATGCTGAATCTTTTAGGTATTCCATTATTTTAAATTACAAAACTTCACTATCCAACAAGTATACAAGATTCCCCTAAAAAAACACGCATACGAGATTATTTCGTCAAAAAGAAAAACAAAACAAGTGTATGAGACAGACATTAATAAGTGGGTTAGCTAGGTTCTTGCTACTCAATATATAAATTATGATATGGGTCCATTGACGAATCTAGTTCAATTTTACATCTCTGTTAACAATACAAAATTTAAATAAATCATACATATAACCTAGCCTTGAAAAAAAGAAAGAAAAATAAAACTAGCCTTAAATGCATTTTTTTTACCCCAATTTTTCATTTTTTTTTTTTTAAGTTTTGGCCCTATTTTAAAATCCATCTCTTTGGTCTCCTATTTCAAATTTTTATGACATTTGATTCCCCACCTCCACTAAAAGAAACTCTAGTTTTGGTGACAGTAAATTTCCATAGGCAAAAGTCTTTTTACATAACCCTAATTACTTAAAAACTTCTTTTAATGACAGTAAATTTTCATAGAAAAAATTCCTTTTACCATAGATATAGTCCCAAGTACCTATATCCATAGAGGATTTGTAAGTTCCGATTAAGTTTTATACCTACAGCTAAAATACATATGTGAAACGGTAAGTTTTGTCCAATGAGTAAAATTCGTCAATGGCATTCACCAGTTCATGTCAAGTCTAAAAGTAGACTTTAAATGACGCATATGTGAATTCGGTTTACGTTCGATTCACATATGAGGAGAAAAAACAAAAAAAAATGCAGAATCAAACCTAAACTCATTAGTCTTATCAAAAGAAATGAAACAATAATTAAAATTAATAAATTGTAATTAAGTATTTTAGCAATCAGAAAAATGAAATTATCATTACCAAACTAACCTTTGGCCGGCAAGAACACAAGTCCATGACCAGCACTAAAATCCGATGCAGTGTTATACCTCTGCACAACCTCCACCAGAACACCACTCTCCGCCGCAACTCCCCGCAAACTATCACCCTTACGTAAGGGATAGGTCAAAAACAACCCATAATCCTTTGAAACATCTCTATCACCACAAGAGCAATTAACAGTAACATTGATTGTCACGCCAGTAGGTATATTAGTATCTAGATAACTATTGACTCTGATAAGAAAATCTTCGGTAGTAAGGCTTGAATAATCTATGTTAGCAAGTGCCTTGTAATTGTCACCAGTTTTTATTTTGTACGAAAAAGTGTGTCCTAAGAACAAACCACTTAGACAATCACACGTGAACGGTATGTTGAGTCTTGTATGGCTATGAATAACATCGGGGTTTGTAAGATTTGGATTGTATTTAAGAATATCTGAGGGTGGTTGATTAAAGAGGTTGCTAATGTAAGTTAGATTTGTTCCTTCTTGTATGTAATATGAAGCTAGAGCAAGGTCACAGCCAGATTTACAGCTTCCCTCAGTTTTCGTAATCGACAATACAAAGAGAACGAAATTTAGTATGAAAATTTGATATGTGATCATTTTGTGATTAAAGTGTGGTAGGAAATGGTTTTGATGAATATGAAATGAACTTATAATAGATTAGAGTTCATTTGCATATATAAGGATGTTATGTCATGTGAGAGGAGGCTTTGGAGTTTGGTTTATTTTTATATGAAGATTATATAATTATGATAATATATCACTAATATTGACGTCAAAGTTATTATACTATTTCTGAGTTGAACCATTCTTCATTATGCTTGTTATTGTCATTTGTATTATTGTATTTTTTTTTTATTAGTTGGAATCATTGCCATGGGGAGATTGCTTATAGAATGTGACTACCTGAAAAGTGTATGAGAGTGACTCCAAATGGGCGAATCTTGAATTTTAAAGATTAAAAAATAAAGGTTGTAATCAGTGTGAAATACAAATATATCACTCATTATACCCTCAAATATATATAGTTGGGAATTAAGTGTGAGTAATTATGTCCCGTGAGCATAGCTCAGTTGGTAGGACAATGCATTACTATATGCAGGGGCCGGAGTTCGAACCCCGGACACCCCACTTATTCATCTTATAAGGTGAATTCTAGCAACTAGGCTACCTGACCAAAAAAAAGAAATGAAGGAAACGTTTGATATATAAGGGAGGGCTCTTAGTGGTCTTAAACATTTAGCTCATTGCCTCTCCCGATACTCCTCGGATTCCCCGACATATATTACTCATTATATCACTTTCTAATGTATGCACTAAAAACTCACATTTTTTCCAAAACATTCACACTTTATTCGAGTTTTTTTTTTCTTTTTCAAATCAATGTATCCCCGCGCACAATCTTAAAAATGAATTTATCGAGATAGCTTAAATCTATTTAAGAGGTCGATTTCTCCTAACATATATTTTTTTCATGCAACAATCATGTATCGAACTTCTGATCAAATGATTAAGACATTAAAAGTCTACTACTTGTACCACTTTCGCACCATGTTGATTCTCTTTTAAATCTAGGGGTGACATTAAAATCTGTTAAGGGGAAGAAACCAAAGCAGCTAAAAAAAACTTGTTTGGTTGGCTGTCCCTTAGTGTACTTGGCTTATTAGAAATGGAGTTTTATTCAACGGGGAAGTAGCTAATGATCAAGTGTTTTGTCATTTATGTCACATTAAATGTCTATCTGAAGGTTGGTTTATGAATACCGTTGGAGGCATACTGGATTTGTTATTTTAGTATGTCTTCAGAGTTTGTGAAATTGTATTTTGGACTGCAGTGATATAGCGTTTTTTTTCTGGGCTGGAATACTTTTTACTCCCTTTAAATGCAATTTGCTAACAAATTAAAAAATGACATCTTTCCAAAACAATTCATTCACCAGCAGCATTAGTTCATACAATTTAATTGTGGAAAAGTGGGTGTCCGAGGTTCTTTTTTGGTCAAGTAGCTTAGTGGATAGAGTTCTCACAATTTAATTGTGGAGAAATGGGGTGTTGGGTCCGGGGTTCGAACTCCGATCCCTGCATATAATATGTAATATCCCTACCAACTGAGCTAAGCTCACGGGAATCTAATTTATTCACTGTATAAAAAATAACTAATGAATTAGATCCAAATGATCCATTTGATAACTGTCAAAAAATAATTGATCTATTTAGTAGAATGGTTTAATTATGTCTAGAAGTCCTAGTTCAACTGACAAATGCTGAAATTGCAAGGTCAGACGTCGTGATTTGGATTCAAACCCAGCACCTCACAGTTGTGTGTTTAATTTCAGTGGGTTACCACTTCATCTAAGACCCAAAAAAAAATTGTTTAATTATACCTGACCAAAAAAAATGGTTGAATTATATTCTAATTTCTAATTCTAATAGAATCAAACTTTTAAAAATATTCAAAAGATAAATTTAATAATTTCTCAAAGTAACAGCCGACGGTTCATGGAGGCTCTAGTCCATTTAGATCTGGTGTTTGAAAATTGTTGTTCACACAATTGATAAGGGTAAAAAACACAGGTAAAAGACGAAAAGCTCCGGTGGCAGTTAACTGCCGATGATCTGTTACAAGAAGAGAACAAACATAGGAGTTTCCAAAACTCCATTGTTGCGTTTTTTATATTCCTAGGTACGATTTTCACCAAACTTAAGCCATTCCAAGCCAACTCTAAACACAAAATCAAGTAAGTGTTTTGAATCCTATTGCATTGTTGTTTTGTGATTGAATTGTTAGTTGTTTTTTTTTTAAATTTCGATTATAGAGGTTTTATTGATTTTATGATAGTTTAGGTTTAGATTTTGATGAATTGTTGTAGAATTGTTAGAATTGTTAGGTTTAGGTTTTGATTTTATGATAGTTTAGGTTTAGGTTAGAATTGTTAGAATTGTTTAGGTTTAGGTTTAGGTTTAGGTTGTTATGAATTGATAGAATTGTTATAGAAGTTTTATTAAATTGTTAGGTTTAGGTTTTGATGAATTGTTGTAGAATTGTTAGAATTGTTTAGGTTTAGGTTTAGGTTTTGATGATAGTTTTGATTTTATGATTTTACAATTTTATGGCATTTTTGTTTAGTTTAGGTTTTGATCACCAATTTCTCTATGTAGATATGTCTCATAATCAGATTCAGGTTTAGTTCAACAAAAAGGAGGGTGATGACAAGAAGAAAGCAAAATCGCATGTGACATGACACGAAATCGAATGTGATAGTTCCGTAAAAAAGAAGGGTTCAAAGGTGCCGATGTACAATCAGTCCAGACTTAGGAGGAGCGGGAGGACATGCTATTTTGGTCCTCAACCAAAACAAAGTGCCCAAGGGACTGTCGAGGACAACTCAATTGACTTGTGTGACGAGGAAGATGATTGAATGTGATGGTTTCTAATGTGACGAGGAAGGGATCTTTTTTTATGTTTTTTTTATATGTCGCACACATTTTGCTTGTCATTATGGTACTTTGAATAAAATCGTGTTTTGAATAATTTCGATTAAAGTCGCGTATTGAATAATTTCGATTAAAAATTGCGTATTCGAATAAAGACAAATATAATCTATCGTGAATTCGAATAAAAATTGCGTAATGAATAAATAAATTCGAAAAGTGAATAAATAAATAATTGTTCCATTCAAAACAACATGTATTATGCAGAATCAACTATATATGTTATCACATCAAATTCCCTCATATAAGACGAGTCATCACATAAAGAATGAGGTGCGTTCCGTGACACTCATCTTATATGAAGGAATTCGATATCATAACTTAAAAGTTACATTACATTACATAAAGTTCCTAAATATGTCATATCATTACATTACATTACATTCGGCTAGAGCCTTCCAACTACAACAATTGACTTACCTCTGAAATGGGGTAAATTCAAACTTGCTAAACAGCAGCTCTCAAACATTCACCCGGAATTTCTGTTTTTCCATTCAAAAGATTAAATTATTGTTAGGCTTGGTTTAAATGATGGTATTCAAGTGTCAAAAGAATGAGGTGCATTCCTTGAAACTTCAATACCTTGATCTAAAACAGCCTAACAAGAATTTAATCTTTTGAAAGGAACAACATAACTGCCAGCTGAATGCTTGGGAACTGCCGTTTAACAAGTTTGAATTACCTCATTTCAGAGTAAGACAATTGTTGTAGTTGGAAGGTGCATTCCCTACCTAATCACGATCTTTTGGCGGAATCAAATTGTTGATAATATCTTCAGTTGATCTCAGCAACGTTACACGAATATCGATCCACTTGAACATGTTGTGCTCCCAAAACATGTTCCTCGCGTTATCGTCGTTCGTTAATTCCACCCAACTGAATGATATTCTCTCATCGTCGAGCGTTGGACGTTTATACCGAACGTATTACATCCTCCTTGTGTCTCCGGGGTTTACTCCTTGGTTGAATTCATTCAGTTGATCCTTGATACCTCTTAACGTGACACCAAGGTGCCGAACCTTCAACCTCTGAGGTTCTCCACCGTTGAATTGTGCATGAACGTCGAACATATCGGCCATTGCTTCAAATCTACACAACAAGAAATTAAAAACAATTAATGAAAAACTCATTCAAACATTTCATCAAACACTTGGAGTGCAAATTATACATAAACCCTAAAAATCATAAAAATAACCCTAAAATGTTTTACTCTAAAAAAAAAACATAAAAATGCAAAAAATATAACAAAATTGTTCAACTTATATCTACTCTTAAAATAAATCATATACTCTTATATGTAAATCTACTTAAAAATTAAAATAAAAAAATAAATATAAAACACCAAAATTAAAAATAACCCTAAATTCTAAACCATAACATAAACATCATGCAAACATTTTAACTAAATTAATCTACTTACATCTACTCTAAAAATGAATTATAACATATAAATCTACTCAAAAACTAAAATAAAATAAATTTACTCAAAATCTACTCAAAAACTACACAAAAAAAAAACGTTTATAACAACTAAAATGTAAGTTAATAGCACTATGATTTACTTGTGATTTTGTTGAATAAATTTGGTTGGGGTTTTTAGAGTTTTTGAAAGAGATTGGAGAAATTTTGTGAGATTTTGAGAGTAATAATGGATGATAGAGCTTCTGCCAGATTTGTATTAGGATTGTATCGGCAGTTAACTACCGATGGAATCATCGGCAGTTAACTGCCACCGGTTCTTTCATAATTCGGCAGTTAACTGCTGCCAGAGTTTTTCGTCTTTTACATGTGTTTTTCAGCCTTATCAAATGTGTAAACAGTCATTTCCTGGTGTTTCATCGAAGGCCAGTGACGGAGCCTCTTTAGGACTGAGCTGGACCACGGTCCATCCCATATAGAGCAAATTACTGAAAATATCTTTGACCTGTCATATCCTCTTTTTTATTTCAGCCTTCGTTATTTTCACACTTTAAAGTCATTTGAAATGTGTAGATTATTATTTTGAATATTTAAAATATGTAATTTAACTTTTTATGATTCAATTTTGTTTATTACAATATAAATTTTATATGCATATATATATATATATATATATATATATATATATATATATATATTATGTATTAGTTTATTATTGTGGTTCACCCAAACTTTTTTTCCTAGTTTCGTCACTGCCGAAGGCTCTTCAACAACACACAGGCCACAACATAGGTCCTACAATTTGATGGTGGAGCTCCGGTGGTCAGATGACGAAGCTACAATGGTTCGACGATGGAGTTTTGACTTTTGATGGTTTGACAACAATGCTAAAAGATACTAATTTAAAGAAAAAGATTTCTTCTTCAAATCTTGAAGTCATTTACTGGATGGATTAGATATCTAATTGTTAAAAATTATTAATAGAGAGATTGACTGATTTTTATTAAACTGATGAATAAAACTTTTTTAATCTATTTTTGATGGTTTGCAAATGCATATTCTAATTCATCTATTATAATCCAAATCAAAATTTAATATTGCTAAAAAAAAGTCAACTTATTTCAATCCATCCATATGTCACCCATACATAAATTCAATAATTCTCTTCTCAATGCAGGCACTTAAAAAGATTTAGATTCATCAATCAAGTACATGCCTTTCAATGAGAATTTCTACGGATTTGTCTCTTTGATTATTAGTCATTGGGAGATACTTTAGAATAGTAGGTTCCACCTTAGATGTAGAAGTCCCCACTTTTTTCAGATTAGCTCAGATATTTGTCTACGTGAATAGATAGATATTTTCAATATGTGGAGACCATAAGCCATCATCATTCTATTTTCTGCCACACCTTAATTTGTTCCTCCCTAAAATTAATAGTCTTTTTTTCAATTCACTACACAAATACTAGCTGTTTGTTAACCATGGAATCATCTTCGGCTCTAACACTCTCTCAGCTTCCTTATATCTACCCTGCTATACCAAGCACCAACAAAAACTATCCTTTTTGGCCAGCTGGCAAGCGAAGAAACTCTCAATTATCCACAAGGTTACACTGTAACAAGATGTTTGTACCTGGTTGGTTAACAACTTCAATTTTGTATTGGGTTGTTGTGATTAAGGATATTTCCTTGTACATGAGATTATCAATATTAGTGTAACATGTTATCTTGGATGCAGGATTCGGAGAAGCAACACCTGAAGCAAAGGCTGCCAAAAACCTACATAATTTCTTCACCTACACTGCAGTTAAAATCGTTGCTGCTCAACTTGAGGTTTCTCCCTCCTTTATTTGCCTTTGTTGTTTTAGTTTGTTTTCTAGCTTTTATCGATTCTAATTTCTATTGATTTGAAATTTCCAACCTAGTTGTGTTTAATACAAGTTATTGGTATAAAACAGTTTTTCCTATGAATTGTTGGTGCTTCACTGTGTTTTTTTCCCTATGAATTTAATTAAAAGAATGGTCATGGTTGGTTAATAGTACCAGAAAAGTTTTTACCAGGACATCTAATTATTTAACTCATTAACATTAACAATGTTTCCTCAAAAAAAACATTAACAATGCGGCAACATATTCATATGCAAAATGTCTCACCACATAGATATTTTAGAAAAGTAAATATCACGACATGACACTATATAATTGTAACATATGATACATGTTCATCGGGGCATAATTATTAACTCAAGTACTTTTGTGTTCGGTGCATCTAAAATAGCATTCGTAATAATTATTTCCATGAGCAGAGCTATAATCCTGAAGCATATGTTGAGCTAATGGAATTTGTGGATAAACACCCGTTAGATGATGGTGACAAGTTCTGCGCCACTATGTTCAGAGAATCATCAAGACATAAGAACTTAGGTAAGGACAGACATAAAGCTTCCCAATCGTTAATAGTTAAGTGTCTGTTATCTAACCAACAACTATTCTATATGGTGATTGAATTGAATGAACGAAATCTTGTAAACTGATGTTCCGTGACTCTCGCATGTACACACATGAATAGCCCTACGCATAATGGAGGTAAATGGATGACTTGTTGTTTTCTTTTTCTTCCATCACGTATTAAGCAATTTCTGATTGAGTATACTATGGTGTAATATTATATATAGGTGAGATCAGCATACTGCCAAAAAGATTTTGAATGGGACAACTTGAAGCGTTTAGCTTTTAAGGTTTGAAATTCGTTAACTTTCTATATGTGTGTTTGGAATGTTGATACTAAATTTATTCAACTTGCTTTATAATGCATGTGACTGTTTCTGGCCTTGTCCTCTTGTAGATGGTCACTGACTCTAACACGAGGCTTATGAGGGATTACGTCTCGGAAACCAGTCGTTCTGAAACCGATAAGTGAATGGTCCTGCAGCAAAGCAAGCCCTTTCACTCCAATTGATCGAACAAAAGCTTGTGCAACATATTGATATGTATGGAAATTAGAAAGAACGCAGAAGACTCACTCGCATGGTTCTCAATAAATTGCATAGCTCGGCGTTTGCATGGTTATAATGATTAAAAATCGAGTTCGACCATAAATGGTTGCACAAATATGTAATACAAATTGACGGTCAACAGACTTCCATGACTTAATGGGATACTTGATGAACTTCAATAACATGTAAGTGTATTATGAAGAGAAAAAAAAACGTAATTTTATGATTCAACTTTCTTTTAGAAATTTTCTAACATGTGCAAATTTTGCACATGGTAGAAAAACCCTTTTTAGTTTGAGTAAATCGATATAACATTTTTCACTAGTTTTAGCAAAGCGGACATAAATATAGTGATGCATTTTTTAAGGCTTGAATTTGACAAAATTTGACGAATTTGAGTGTAACATATTCTCCCTCAGAGGGAAAACACTAAACAGATTGATCAAGGACAAATTTCCTCTGTGAAAACCAATACTTCATTAATTGATCTCCAACCAAATTTGAATTTCAGTCACACACTCTTCACTAAAGGATAGGGTCTGTTTTCAGTATAGTATACATCACAATATCACATTGTACTGGTTGAGGTTTTCTAAGCATGAACTATTCATCCTAGCTTTTTTCATATATACCTCGTGTAAGACTAGCATCATCAGTGACAAAATAACATGGAAGTTTAGGATTTTGTCTCCTATCATATTTCACCAACGAATTGGATTTGATACCTATTCAACTTCCTTGTATTCGCTGTACATGAACTATCAACAATCAAAAGTACAAGGTTCTTCAATTTTGGACTTGTATGCATTTGTTCCATTGTTTTGATAAAAACCATCAGGTATACTCTCAGAAGAAGATTATTTTGATTATTTGTCACTGTGAGGCTGCAAACAATGGCAAAGAGGTTAAGACTTGTGAGAGATAAAAAGGGCAAAGCTAATAGCAGTAAGGGTGTCGATGATCAACTATCATTGTTTCAAACTCTATGCACATACGAAATCTGAGAACTCATCTTGAAGTATACCTTACATCAAATTTGAATTGACTTTAAGAAGAAGCCATTACCTCAACATGGCGATGAAGATCACTTGAAGCTTGGATTACACCGTTGCTGAAGTATGAATGAGCATATTCTTCTATGTTATCCAGACTGCAGTAGGTGTTATCATCAGCATATGCAGCAAACTTGATAAAGTAAAATAAAATTTGAAATTGATTCATCTTATTCAAAGCAAAAATTATAAATACAAGTAACCACAGAAGCATGAAATGACAAGTACAGTCATTGCTCCTTTCAATGGAAAGATTTTTTTCCTTACTTCACAGCCAGAAAATGGGTAGAGTAACAAACTTTAAACTAAGAAAACAAGATTTATGTAAAGAATGACATAAAAAATAAAATGGTGAACATACTTAGGTACCAAAAACAAGAACAAGTTCCAGAACATTCAAGAGCATGATTACCTATATACATAGTTCACCATGATGCCTCCACTTTGAGAAAGGCCTTTTTCTGATAGGTCTGCCATCCAATTTATTCTTTCAACCATCTGTCCCATATTGAGAAGCAAGAAGTGATTCATACCATGTTGTTCAAATTACAATTGTGAGTTATTTGTGATAGGACAGAGCTTTGAAGCATAAAATCTTCCACTTTAGTATGCAGAAAGAAGTAAATGCCAAGATAATAACCCCTAATATAGGACAGAAACTGTTGGTTTCACAAACAAAATGCAATTTCCAATGATAGATTCACAACATACCGCTCCATTTTGCAAGTGAAAATTTGCTACAGAGTCCAAAGCTTTTCCTCTCTTCTTCTCTTTAAGAAGGTATCTATAAAATAAAAGTATCACCAAAGTTTTCTGATTATTAAATTATAAATTATGGGTATAGTCAGCTGCATAGCACAATGCAATAGTTAGAAGTAGTCATTAATAACATTTGTTTGTTTTATTTCTCATTACATGTTTGCAGTACCTGGCACATAAGCGCATCAGAGGGGATTTTAATGCTGACGAAATTTCCGGTGAATGAATCCATTTGTAGGTTGTAGAAGTAAGCAGGTTGAGCATCACTTCCATTCCGTTTTTCCCCGTGGCAATATCTCTGCAACACATACTGAAATTAGTCACTTGAGAGAATGACATTCGAGACAAATTAGCAAAGCAAATAGAAGTTACTTTAAACATTATTTGTCATCATTAATGGCCAAGGCACATGAGTAGTGCTGTCAGAATATGCTTCTTAACTAAGAATAAAATCTAGTGATTATTGATCTAATTAGAATATAGCATTTTTCATTCTATAAAATGCTTAATTTGAATTTTGCTTCAGCTTACGGGGGAACCAATTGTCTCCACCACTAAAGGAGAAAGAAAGAAGTAAGACATATAAAAACATATCTAATGCAAAAACCAAAAAGTAAACTAAGTGGAGCAAAGATGAGAATATTAAGATTAACAACAGATGCACAAGACAAAACAGGATTAGAAACTCAATTACTAGGGGGAAAATTAGGGCAGCTACCATTTTTAAGGGGGGAAAATTGAATCTCATTTTTGGTGGCTTGGACATGAACGATCAAAACATATGTAAAGAAGATTAACCAATATAGAGAAGAGTTGGTTGAAACCATTAAGAGATATTAAGAGACCAACTGACTATTTTTGAACTTAAGACATGATAAGGAATGATAGTGGCCATGATGATATTTCCACATAGTGGGAAAACGTTTGGTTGTTGTAATTCATGTATTAAAACAGTTTACAAGGTTCTTGAACTTCCATCTAACTTACCAATGGAGTTGGAAAATAATATCCAAGAATGGTAACATAAAACCATGAGATAAAACAATATGTAGCTTACTTAGGCAAACTCATAAGTGCTTCTTCTTCATCAGGTTTAAGTATGTTCTCATAGAATGTGGAACCAGATCCCCCAGCCACTGGTTGTGACATGTCTCCTTCAGCAAGCACTGTTTGAGATGCCAACTTGGATAAGAGCCACGTCATGAATCCTGGGATGGGACTGAGAGTTGCAAAGGTCTACACACAAATTGATCGGCAATCATAGATACGGAGGGAAAAGGTAAAGTTTAATAAATATAAGATATTGCAGTATCACCAGAAAAAACATATTTTGTCAAGGAATTTTCACAAAATCAAAGTTGAACAACTATTGGGAATAAACATTCTAGGTTCAGTTTCTAGTTTCTACTCTCCTAGAGTGATGGAAACAAGATATCATTTTCAGATAAATGTCTTGTTGGAAATTGCCATGTTCTTTTAATTCTAGTACTCTTTTGGGAACACTGACGCCATAAAGCTGCAGCTTTGGATAGAGGAAAAAGTTCAACGCCAAGAATTTAAAAAATGAAACCAGAAAGTTGTCCTATCGTACTCCGAAAAAATTCCATCAAAACAGACACACTTTTTGTTGTAAACAATACCATTCATTCAAAACCAAGAAAAAGATTAATAAAATTATGAGTTAAAAAGATAAGATATATGTTTAGTAAAAAGTTACATGTCCGCAAATTCCATAAAGCAATAAATTTCATTTGGTTCCACCCTTCAAATTCAGAAAGCTCTACAAAATTGGTAAAATACTTACAGAAATATGTGGCATCTCTCTTTTCACCAGTTTTACAACACGTTTGATAAGAAACTTTCCCAAGTTGATCCCTGCTAAGCCTGGCTGCAAAATTTTCAGAATTATGCAAATCAGGAATAAAACTATCTCCAGCGTTATTTTTCTTCGAGGAGTCGGAAGAGGGATAAACATAAAAGCAAACAGATCTAAGGTGCATACATGAATAAACAGAATAAAGAAGAAAAAAAGGAAAAATAAGCAAAAAGTAGCAATAAATTCCAGAGAAGGATTAAAAAACCCAAGAATAGGGCCCAGTGTGCTTTTCACTGAGATGATACTACTTAATGTCATCATGACAAAATAATAGAATTAATAAATATTTGATATATAGTAAAATTTCCACCATTTGTAACTTTTCATTACTTTTACAAATAGCATACCTGAGTTGATGATATAGAGTAGAACAATGCACTTGTTGCCTCACTTTCAGATATAGGAGGACTATCCCACAAAACTTCCTGTGAAACAAAGAAATGTTGATTAAAAAGGGTACTGAAAAAGGGTTTGTGTAAGTTAAGTTAAAACATGATTAACCTGTATAGTATGAGCCACATTCTTCATTAGTGCAACTTCAATGAAAATTAAAGGTTCACCTGAGGAGAAACATAAAAACAGTTCACATAAAATAGTTTAACTTTAACACACTTAAGAAACTTTGAGAATACACTTTTACAAATCAGACAGAAGTTCTGTGAATTGTTTGGGACAAAGCAAAATCACTCAGCATCCTTGAAATTGATATATGTAAAAGAATAAATACATATTAAATTTTCAAGAACAATTGCAAAAAATTAGACGATTTCATATGATTCTAATATTTTCAATGATATACAAACTATCGTAATTCCTAATCACAAATTAAGCACTGATCACTATCAATATTTCCAACAAACAAATAAAAGTTTGAGAACAAGTACGTAATACAATAGTGGTGGGGAATGTACCCTCCCAAGTTAGAACTTTTATTTTTTTTTTGAAGGAAAGTTAGAACTTAGAAGGGTTTTGCATGACCAGGACATGTGAAAATTTTGTCTATCCTATCTCTTCAAAAGAATGGATCCTCTCAAGTTAGTAGATTTTCACATGAAAGGAACGTGTGAAAATTTTGAGTATACCTTTTTCTCTTCATAAGCATTCAGACATTTTTATGGGATCCCACCTATTTAATGTCTAATCTATGAAGAGAGATCCACGCAAAAATTTCATGACTTTCTCGGGTGAAAAACTAACATGGGAGAGATCCATTCCCACAATATTGGTAACCACTGAAATTCATTGGGTCAAATGAATCATGTACAAAGAGTAAACGATAAAAAACAGCAACGCAAAATATGATTTTCCAAGTTACATGACATGAGAGTAATGAAATATGATTGGATTGTCCATGTAATACAATCACCATGAAAGCTAACCATTGTTCTATTTGTATTTTTGTCACTTGCTTACTTGGTGCAGACTCATAATCTTGAATCCATGTTAAATAGTGTCTGCTAAGATGTAAATTAAAAGGTGACTATATAAAACTGTAACAATTGTAGATTGCATTATTAGATAAGCTCATACAATAACCAAAGCCTTTTCTCACCAAATGAGTCGACTAAATAGATCAAACAATGTCAAAATGTACAGTCATAGATAGATTCATAAATCATGTTTAATGATAGACCATTAAAATCCTATAAATCTCTTAACGATGTGGTCTAAATTTTTCCTCTTTCTCCTTTTATCTCTAACTATTGGACTATCCTCTATCTACTCTACCATCCTTATTAGTGCTTTCTCCACACTTGTCAAACTATTTAAGATGAGAATCTACCTTCTTTTCCACAATAAATGCTACCCAATTTTCTCTTTAATGCTTTAGTTCCCAATCAGATATGCTTATAGTTATTTGAAATGTTTTGGTTATCAAGCATCGTAAATAAAGTCTTTAAATAGAGATCATCTACGAAAACTGCATCGCTTTCAAGCTGTACAAACCTAACTTGAAGAGGAACCAAACAAAAACAAATTTGATGGACCAAATATAGCCTAGTATATAATCATGCTCAGTAATAAAGTGTCAGAGAACTGCTGACCAGGAATTGCTGGATGTAAATATCCAAAACAACGACGGCCAATTCCCAGCCTTCTCTTAAGATCTAGAAGATTGCTTATAGGGTGCACAGCCTACACAAGATATTGAATATTATGCATACAATGGAAGACTAGAGCTACGTGATATGAAAATTCAAGAGATGAAAAGGAGAAAAGTACTTCATAAGCAACAATTTTCTCCAGCAGGGAAGCAGGATCATCCCATGTAATTTGGTGTAGCTCTAAGGCAGCAGGACTGAGCCACGTACTAAGTTTTTCTTTTAAATAAGAATCCAATGCTCTCAAAGAAGCAATATTCTCCTCTCTGCGTAATGGAAAAGTTGAATCATCATATTCAAAATTCCAGAAAAGCAAAGTAGAACCCTTGTCTTATCTTTCTTTTATCTTTTCCGTAGGAATGTCATCAACTGTAAGCACTTAAATTTATACATTTATACTTTTATTTGAAGGTCCTCATAGCAAAAAAGGACTTGTGCAGAAGTCTGTACGATAATCAGCATCTGTATTCATAAACAAATAATCCACTAAATTTTGAAGTAGCAACAATTAACTGATCTCTTTTATTTTCTCAAGCTATCATTGTAAGATAACTTACTCGCGAGACGTAATAACTTTTCAAACAAAACATATGGAGCATCAGCCATTAACTTACGCGAGAATATCCAGGATATTTGCTCGAAGAATGGATAAGAATCTCAAACCTCCAGGATGAGTGTTGAGACGATCAAAGAGAACTTCATAAACTGGCTGAATGGCGTGCCTCAAATTCCACTCAATGCGATAGAAAGAAGAAAACAAGCCTTCTTCTTTGGATCCACTCACTTGAGCTTTGTCTGCCAAACCCAAACAGTTCTCTCACAACACAATTTTGAAGTTAATAGTGCAAAGAGTTACACATGCACACACCCATGCACATTCACACTCGTACAAATCACTTACCAGCAGGAAGTTCAAGTCCAAGGTACTGCTTTATCAGTTCGCGAACTTGTGATCTATTGAGATCATAGTCTCTAGCAAGGACAAGGAGCAACTTGCGACGGTTCTCATGAGAAAGTGTAAAATAACCCTACATTATTACCAGCTTATGTGTTAGGATCATATTCTTCATACATACACTTGTGGATATTATTAGATTGTAAAAAAAAAATTAGTTGACAGTTAAAAGCTTTTCTCACGAACTTGGTTTTTTTTAACTAGCTTATAGCGTTTTTTGATAAGCTGCTTCAAGCAGCTTTTAACTTATCATTATTCTCTCTCAATTTTATCCTGTTATCTTAATTGAAAAAATAAGTATTAATTAAACATATCTTTTTACGTCTTTTCATATTTATAAGCTAAATTCAAGCACAAATTTTACCAAAACAACAAATTCAATCAGCTAGTTTATCAATTATCAGTTATCAGCTATAAGCTAGTTTATCAGCTTTCCACTATTTTTTTACCAAACAGAGCCATAAACACCAAAAAAAGTACTCTAGATAATCATCTATGGGAATTCAGTTTTACTTTCCATTCAAATTACCTAAATTCCTTACATTATGGAAATGAAATAAGCAACAGTAATAACAGAATGAAATATGAAATTTATCGCAGTAAAATTCTTAACATCAAAGTACCTCAGAGAAGTTATTAAGCACATCATCTAGAACTTCTGTTTTGTTCAGTGAAATAGCGGAGTGCATTGATGCATGAACACGCTTAAACTCACTGTAAATAAAGTCAATAAATAAACAAATAAAAAGCATATTTACCAACAGCAAAACATGATCATAGATCATAACCATGCAAATTCCAATTTCAAGTATGTGAAAATGAAAATTGAAAAATAATGAAAACTATGAACAACCTCTCAGAGTTACCACCGGAGTGATTACTCGAAGCTGAATTTCCTTCTTCCGGTGATCTGTGTGAATTCTGCTGCTGCATTTTACTGGCTCCGTTCTGTTATGGATTCATCACAATTGAAGAAACAAAAAATCAATGAAAATCAAATTCAAATTCAAATTGAATCGATGAAGAAAGAGATTAGATGAAATTGAATTGAATTGGAAGAGAGAGAGAGAGATTGTATACAGTTAGAGGGAGAGGAGAGAGAGAAAGGTTAGGCTTGTTCATTCTGGCGCGCAACAAAATTGATAAAGCTTTCTTGTTCATTTTTTTATGGAACTGTTTATATATATGGGAAAGAGAGAGCGTGTGTGTGTGTATGTGTGTGAGAAATCGAAATCAATGGACGGTATAATCGAACCACTATGCTTCCTTTTCGTTTAGTGAGGATTGTTTGTTGTATCATTATTTGGAAAGAAACTTTACTTATTTTCGTTTCCACGTTTTTCTCAATGTTGCTTGTAATCTTTCCCAAACACTTGTTTATTTATTACAGGTCAAAGTAACTTCCGACAGACCAAAACTTGTTTGTGATGATGATTTTGATTGTTTTTTTGCCCTCAAATGTTTATTTTGAGAGCAGAATGTTAAACATGTTTTTTTTTTTTCTTTGTCAAATAGTTTAATGGTTAGAGAAATTCACCTTAAAGATGAATAAGTGGGGTGTTCGAGGTTCGAACCCCGACCCTTGCACATACTGTGCATTATCCCTTAACAAATGAATTAAGCTCATGCGACTATTAAACATGTTATTTATAAAGAGTGACACAATTATTATTTGATAAAAATTAAAAACTTATGTTTTTATGACAAAAAAATATATAAATTCTTTAACCATTGTTGTTGGGACATCGGTTAACATCTATTTTTAAAAACATCATTCAATCATTCGAGAGAGTCATATAAGTTATCTTCTAAGCTTTTAAATATATATATATAATGTTTGAAAATTTGATTTCGAACAGTTTGTGCATTTTTCAAGGTAAAAAAGCAACTATCTGATTTGATTTCGTTAAATGTTGTTCCCACATCAAAGAATTCTATGAAACACCACGAAAATACCAAAATAACATCATCGACAATTAACTGCATATGGATTTTAACCACGGTAGCTAATTGTCGATGAAAATTGGGGTTAAATTTGTCATTTTATCGTGTTTCTTAGCTTTGTTTGGAGTGTAAACAACAATTTTCTTTGATTTCATATGCATTTTGGACCGTCTTGGGTTGTAGATTTTAGATTTCTGCTCTTTCCCCAACACATTTCGCTCTCACCCAGCCAAAGTGACCAAAATACACATGCGCTAGTTAACTAACGCATGTGTAAAGTTCTGCGTTAGTTAAGTAACGCAGCGTGACTTAAATCACACAAGTGTAAAACACTGCGTGAGTTAACTCACGCTGGAATAAAACATTTCTCCTTCAAACCCCGCTTCTTCTGCCTTTCTTTCTTCCCGCCAAATTGTGTTATTCCATAATTTAATCGGTTGATGTGTTATTGTTAAAAGAAAATATCGGTTGTTGTGTTGAAATACTGAGCGTGACTTAAGTCACGCAGAGATTATAAGGTGCGTGAGTTACAGGGCGCGAGTGTTTTGTGTAGGGGAAAGAGCAGAAATCTGGATTTTATTGGCTTTCAAGATTTAGCAACACATAAAAAATGTCATTTTACCTATAGCAGTAGTTAACTACCATTCAATAAGTGAGTTGTAGTTAATTATCGCTGAGCCAACTGTAGTTGGTTAAGTGCAGCTTCTGGCAAAGCATTTATTACGATTTTGCGCGTTTCGGTCGAAAAATCAAAATAAATCAACGCTTATTTTGGAATGTTACAAAACTTTGCATATCCTCTATATGTATTTTTTTTTTCAAGATTTTTTGCACACATGTTTAGGACATAAAAACAACATCTCTCACAAAAAATTATAATTTTCCGACAAAGGACGAATTAAAAATGAATTTTTAACGCGCCTAAAACTCATGAAATCAAAACATCGACCTAGAAATTGAATCTTGACCTTTTTTTTTGCAGACACATCTAAAAATACATATAGAGGATCTGTAAAGTTCCATAGCATTCCAACTAAGTCTTGATTTATTTTGATTTTTCGACCGAAACACGTAAAATCGTAATTTTTTCCAAGTACGCGTCCAAAAAAGTAACACAGAAGTTGAATTTTTTCATTTTTTTTGCACGTATGTTTAGTACATAAAAACAACATCTCCGACAAAAAAAATTATAATTTTACAACAAAGGACATATTAAATATAAATTTTTAATGCGCCAAAAACTTAAAAACCAAAACAGCAAAACATCGACCTAGAAATCGAATTTTGAGTTGATTTTTTGCAGGCACCTTTATAAAAATACTTATAGAGGATCTGTAAAGTTCTGTAACATTTTGAATAAGCCTCAATTTATTTTAATTTTTCGAACGAAACGCGCAATATATCAATTGATGCTTTGCCAGGAATTGCACTTAAGTGTATATGAACCAACTGCAGTTGGCTCAGTGGTGGTTAACTACAACTCTCTTACCGAATTGTAGTTAACTGTTGCTGGAGGTAAAATAGTATTTTCATGTGTTTTTAAACAAAACTTGATGTGCGAAAAACAATTTTCAAATATTGGTCCTTTCTTTTGGGCTTTAAAGACCCAAATAATATACTATTGTCGCAACCAAAGTTAATAATATGAAAATTGCTTTTCACACTTCACTTAATGCGAAGAAACACATGAAATGATAAATTTAACCCCAATTTTCATCGATAGTTAACTACAGTCGGTTAAAATCCATCGACAGTTAACTGTAGATGGAAGTATATTGGTAATTTTGTGTTGTTTCATAGCAACCTTTGATGTGGGAACATCAATTTTCTAATAATATTGAGGAAACTACCAAACCAATTCATGATTTTTAAGGATGCTCTTAAATAGGCAGTGGCGGATCTCTTCAGGGACCGGTGGGGGCCACGGCATCACCCTGCTTTCCTTATATACTATATTAGATGTATTATATCAATAAGATTTCAGCTCTTGCTGCTTTCAAACAATTTATACCACTAGGCCAGCTATTAATTATTGTTACTTCTTGAAAGAATTTAATATATATTTCATAGAAGTTTGGCACCCCCAACAAATTAACTCAAGATCCGCCACTGCAAATAGGTGCATAAGATTATAAATATTTCAAAAAACTGACTTTATTAAATTTTCAACTTGATTTCTATATTCAACCAATTAATATTAATTTAGTCTATAACACACTCTCAAAAGGACTAATATAAGTAGAATTTAACAAAATCAATAACCATTTAAAAAAATATTCATAATCTTGGTAATCTAGTTAAGACTTGAGAGTGCCTTTTAGATTAAGTGTCAAATTTGATCATATAGTCTTGGGTTTTGTTTGCGAGTTTAAAAGTGAAGAAAGGATAAGGCTTAGAAAAAGAAAAAGAAAAAGTAAATGAAAGAAATTTACGACTTGGAGTTGACTAGACCGTTTAGTCAACTCTATTTTTTTATAAGCATGGATAACTTTATAACAAAAAAACATGAAGAAAAAAAAACTTTATAACAAAAACAACCAAATGCTATCCGGTTTATTTACCTTTTTTTTAAGACCCTCCTAAATTAGCTTGTTACTAAGAAGGAAGCCACTATGAATGCTCTTATAAACAAAGTTATACACAATGACATTCACATGGATGTGGACGAGTGACAACTAGCAAGAAGATTCTTTGCTTTAGTTTTCATCAATTGTTAAGACTGAATTGGTAAATTTAAAAAACAAGTCATATTCCCTCTTCTTGCGTCTCCTTGATGCTGTTGATCACATTCAGATTCAACACTCCCTAGTCTGCGGTCTGCAATAGTCCCCACATAACAGCAAGAGGTCATGACTAATGTCTTTGATCTTAATTAAATGTCATTATTCAAAACACAGATCCATGGTAATTTGACCTTAAAACTGATCCCCCCTCTCGTGTGTATGTTGCTTGTACCGTAATCTTTGTTTCAATCTTAGAGCATTTCTTGATCCGAAAGATGTGAGACTTTTTTCCTCACTATAATCTAATACTATATGCAAATTGCAAAGCCACACTGTCATCTCAGTGGCGTAGACAAACCTGGACATCATCAACATTAATTTATTTTGAATAAAAAAACATTAACTTATGAGTACAGAATCATTTAATTTATGGTGAAGCCTAGGTGTCTTTGAAAAAGTGTGGATAAGTTACCCACTATTTGGAGCTTGGGGGCAAAATATCGTCCACATGCCACCAACAATCTCTCCCCGTACCAAATGGCTGACTATTTGCAACTAATTACAAGAATGTGCAACAAAATTTTTTGAATCAATTTCTTGCACAGAGGGAAGGCACATATCAACCACATGCGGATGATTGTAAACATAAAGCCTAAAGGCCACTATTTTCAATCACCTGCTACTGCTAGCTCTTGTTTCCAGAATTTTAAAAATATTTATTTTGAAAGAAAAAAAAAACTCTTCATATATTTGGATTGTATTGGATAATTTACGATAAGTTTAACACACACATATAATGTCCCTCCAACACAATATGTACTAGAGAAACATAACAAATAACTGAGTCACATTACAAGAAACAATAGATAAAAAGAAAAAAGAGAAACTAAGAAACGACCATTAAACAAGACATATGATTATGCCTCCAAACATGATAATCAAAATTGAGCATAACATAAGTCAGTTTTGACCGCTAAAAAACTTGAAACTTAATCTTTTTGCTTAACGATTGTAGAAGGTCGACATTATGTTGAAAAGTTCACCCTTTTTCTTATCCCATATGACCCAAATCACAGAAATTCAAATAATATTAAATGTCAACCGAACATTTTTTAAAAACCCTAGCCAACCAAACTGCAAAAGGTGACCTGTAATATTTTTTGAAGAGTAGTTGAGGCATAACCAACTAAAAATCATAGTCTACCATAAAAATCGCATTTAGTAAATAAATTATCTCTATCTTTCGAGCACCCACAACAACTAGTCGAACAGTTACCATCAGAAGCAGCCAGAATATGTCATCTAATCAAATTTTTCTTTGTTGGAATCCAATTTAGAAACAACCGCCAAACAAAAATATTAATTTTAAGTGGAACAACTTTAAGCCACTACACATGATTATATACTAGTTAGAATTGGCTTATATTGTAGTCAAGTTGTTATAAACACTTTGACCGTATACCGTTGAGAGGGATGAAGTTTCAAAACCCAACGATCCACCACATCAACTTGTAAAACAACATAAATCAAACCATCCACACACTCTCCCACCAACTCCTCCTCCCACACAAACAACCTTCTACGTCATTTTCAAGCTCACCATTCACTCCCCGCGCCATGTTTTCTTGTTTGTTATCATGGATGTATCGAACACATTATATGATTAGTGGTTATCATTACCATATTTCATCATGTTTTTATCAAACTTAGTATCCTATCATATCTCTTTCATACTCTCACGTCAAACAAAGCCACAAATATTTATATTTTACAATAGAGAGGTGTTATGGACACTCTTTTTAGTACTCTTCATAACCCTCACTCTTTTATTGAATGAAATCTATGTGTACACCACATATTAAAAATATATTCAACATAAAGTGATGAGACCCACATACATTTGACTCAATAAAAAAAATGAGTATTAGATAGAGTGTTAAAAAGATAGTGTTTTAACATTTCTCTTTCGCGGTATACCTTTCAAGGGGGCCTTTTGTTTTGTTGTCCCTCTATCGCACTCTCAAAGTTTGTACAACAAGTTTTAATAATAATAAGCAGTACTCTTTCAGTAATAATTCGCCATCCTAAGCACAAAAATAAATATAAGTACAAATCCTTTGTTTATTTGGGATGCTTAACATTATTACTTGGATTGTCTATTGGAAAATTATGTGACAAAGGGACGTGACGACATGGCTAATTAGTGGGATTGTATATTTTGTACATATTGAAAGGAATCTAAGACTACCCACGGACATGAATCATGCATCCCTCAATTTTCCCAGCCATGAAAAATGGTTTTAAAATTAAAGTCATCTCTTCTTTATTACCACCAACCTTGGCCCCATTGGTAGGCCTTTCATGAGTACTTCCTTTTCTTTTCTATTGCATTATTTCACGCCTCCCATTGCTCTTCTGTGATTTTATTTTTCTGCCAAATTTCTTATTGTTTTATTAGTAGATACCAATTTTTAATTTTTTTTTAAAAAAATACAATTTTCTTTCCTTTAATACGTTCATTATTGATTTGTAATACAAAATCAAAAGGGCAACCAGCTATTTTATTTAGACTTTGTTTGCGAGTTTGGAGGAGAAGGGAAGAAAATACATTAAAAAAAACTGAATGAGTAAGTTGAAGAAATAAAGGACATTTGGAAGAGGAGTTTTGTGGGGCTTATTTTTCTTCAAAATATAAATCCTTTTTCATTTAGAGAACTAAAAATTTGTATTAGATGAGGGTTTTGGGAGGTTTTGGAGGGTTTATATAAATTCTTCAAATTTAGTATATGTTGTTATAATATTCTTAAAATTAAAAATATATTAATCATAAGCATTAATTTATCTTTCTCTAAAAAAATACTCTTTCAAAAAATGCGAAAGATTTCTCAATTTCCTCCTATATCTCTCTTCCCCAAAATCTTTCCTCCCCCTCTCCTTCAAACTCCCAAACAAAGCCTTAGTCACTAGGCTCACAAATACCATGAGTTTAGATTTGAATATAAAATTATTTACAAATACTTTGTTTTATTACCATAATTATAAAACAACGTCATTTCCATTTTTACACTTTAACTTCTATACAGACAATGGGGATAGATTCTCTGGAAGAAAAAAAAATGATCATGTTTCTTCATGTTTTATGATATCCACTTTTGAAACTCAGATTTTTTTTATTTTTATAAATTCTCTTTTTATCTAATTTTTAATGGACGATAAAGATTTTAACGGACCCTTTTGTGATATAAGAGGACCCATTCCAGCAAATGTATCATCACTCTAAAATAAAGGATTTTGTGTTTATCTTTTTATTTTTTTATACAAAATTATTTTAAGTCACTTTCTTTATTTCTATTGGAAATCATTTTCACAAAATATATTCTTACTATAACAAAATTCTCATAACTCACCAAAACAAAACAAAAAAAATCTCATAACTATCTGCAGCTGAACATGTTCAATTTTCATATTAAAAAAAGCTTAAGTAAGTGGTCTATATAAGCATCTAGAATTGTTTTTACTTCTTACAAATAAAAATCATAATTTTTGGTCTAATAAATTTTTTCATCAGCATTTGTAGTCATTGTAAAATTTACCATTAGTAGTTTTAGTAACTTTAAAAAAATTTGTAAGCATTTTTTGGCCCAAAAAACACCAAAAGAAAATATTACACTGACTAAAAAATGTGATTTTTATTTGTAAAAACTAAAAACCAAATTATGAATACTTTTTTATGGTGTCTGGGGTTCGAACCCCAGACCTTGCATATATTATGCATTGTCCTTACCAACTGAGTTAAGCTCACGTGGACTAAATTATGAATACTTACATGGACCACTTACTTTTTTGTTGTTGAGGAATATGTACCTCTTACTTAATTAACCACATTAATTACTATGAATAATAATATGTAAAAGATTTTAGTAGAGAATAGAGATAAACACAATAGATTAACCCCATGCAAATCAGTCTTATCTTTTCTTGACAAAAAAGAAAGAAAGAAAGATTAACCCGATGCAGATCAGTCTTATCAAATTAGAGAATCCCGTTCTTGAAACTCATTTACCACGGTTGAAATGACAGTATCTAACTCCAATTAATTATGATTTTCAAGTCACTAAGTCTAATTATGCTGACTTTAGGTCACAATTGGTAAGTTACTACTCCGTTCGTCTCATAATAACGGAGTCATTTGTAAAAAAATATTGTCCTAAAAAAATTGACCTATTTCACTTTTCAATACAATATTAATTATTTTTTTTCAATTATATCTCGAATTAATACTATTTTCACTATTCCCAATTCAATATATTATATTTTACACTTATGATAAAAAAGAATACACTAATACTTAACGAAGCACTCCAAACTATTTTTCTTTCTTTTTCACTTGTACATTTTTTCTTAATATGTATGAAATAAGCAAAAACTTAGCTATAATGTTATTTTGATGTTCACTTATATATGAATTGTATTTTAATTTTATACACGATTGTATTATGCAGACTTTAAACACGGTTTTCAATACATTGTTTTGAAAAGGGATAAATATACTGGGAAAAAAAACCACGAAGTTTTAAATTGAATGTAAGGTTTTACGTGAGATCAACAAATTTTGCTTTGCTGATACATTGAGATTTAACTTTGTGAACAAAACAACATCAAATTTGATCAAATTGTCAACATTTAGAACAACTCAATTCAGTGTTGTTTGGAGCTAAACAATTAATTATGTAAGTTTTTTTTGTTGTTGAGAGAATTATGTAAGTTTATGTGTGATATGTTATGTGTAATATTTGAAACTATTTGCAATGTGTGTAATATTTAATTTGATATAACTGTATAAGACGTGAACCATGGTGGTTATTTTAATTTTTGAGCTCTAGCACCCGTCAACGTTTTATTTTTTGATAGAGCACCAGTCAACATTGACCTTTAATGTCTACTCCACCTAAAACACTGTACTATCAACCTATATTGCAACAAACTGTACAATCAACATCATCAAGTCATAACACATTAGTACTATAATTTATTTTTGCTCCTAGTACTATTAATTCATATACAATTATTATTAATTACATACATTCATTTGATAGAACTTAGGTATCGATGTTAATATTATTAGTAATAACGTATTTAAAAAATCAACAACGATAAGAAATGATATATAATTGACACAAACGAACGATATGAAGGATTGAATATTTGTTTTCCCTCTCAAAAGTCAAGTTTGCTTAGGTTCTCAAATTAATTTAAATGAAATCAGTAGTTGCATAGTATAAACTATAAACTAATCAATACTATGAATTACGTGACTCCAATTTCTTTTTAACATGATACATTGATAATATTTAATATCTACTATACATACTAAAACTGCTAAATTAGGAGTATTTGATAAACAATTTTACCTGCTTACAGGTATTATACATACATCTCATAATTTCTATTGTTTGTGGTTGATTGTTGAGTCCTACACCTTATCAATACCATTATTAATTATTCCTATTTATACATGATTTACAAAATGTAAATATTCTTATACAATAATTGCAATACTATGTTGGTAGGACATTAGAGAGAGATGTGTCACACAAAAGGAGAATGAATGAATGGCATGAAAGAAAAGAAAAGGTGAAGGGAAAGCTCCCTAAAAGGTGTAGAATAAGAATGCAGAAAAGTAAGCAGAAAATCTACAGCCCCAGAAGGGAAAAAAATTATGTGTGGGACCCATCTTAATAGTTTCATTTGTAATTATGCTTGCCCTCTTGAAACAAAACCTGCCAGCCTTTCTACCCAACTTACGTAAATTTTCCTTATTTCTATTTTTTTTGTTGGTAATATGCTCATTTCTATGATGACCAACAAATATGCTCATTTCTATTTCTAAATAGTATATTTGTTATCAGTTTATTGCTCAGTCCTATCTTATCTATCTATGTATAATATATTTTGAGTAATTTAGTTGGTAACATAATTAATAAATTCTTAAACAAAAAATGATCACCACTAATTAGTTGTTAATATGCTTATACTACGGTTATAAAAATAAGTTTCGAACCATGTTCCTAGTAACAAGAGACAAAAATGCTTAAATATTAGTATTATACCATGATTGTTAATTTAGTCCACCAATAATAACCCAACCGATAAAAATGACAGAATTTTTGTTAAGTTGAATGTTATGACTGTGGTTCAAACTCTAACCTCCACACTCATGTGTGCGAGTTTTAATGTTTTTTTTATAAGCAAGTTTTAATGGTTATTTTCAATTTCGTCTATCTATAAAAAAAAATTAAAAACATTACACAATCAATTCTTGTCACATAAACTTTAGTCATGATAAATGATGAATGAATGATTATGCAAGTAAATATTACATGATTAATTCATAGTTTTTAAACTCTAATTTTGTTGAAAAGTTGAAATATTTATCATCATAATACATTGTCAAATTATTTTCAAAATAGAAATAATGTTGATCTAAGTGGAACTAAGTTCAAATTTCATAAACAAGTGAATTGATACTCTAAAGAAACTGAAATTTCGTGCAAGATCGTTGATTGAGAAAGTAGGTAAATAGTTAACTTTTATACATGATATGATAAACATTTTTTGATAATAGAATATGATTAAACTTGTTTGTATTTACATTTTACATTTTTACACTATAAGTATAAAATACACTAAACTTTTATTTAATGGAATAAAATACACTAAACATTTTTACACTAGTATAATTATAAAATGAGAGGTGTTAAATATCCCGAATTGGTTTTTCTTGAAATTTCACGAGCGTATATGACCTTTGTTTTTTTTTGGAGTGTTATATGACTTTGTTTTGAGAACGTAGAGTCATTTTATTAACATTTTAAATAATTAATAAAATAAAATAAGCAAACTGCTTTGTCAATATAATTTCTGAATTTGTGAAATCAGTCGGTGGTGGTGCTAACAAGTTAATCACACTGTTTCGGGATAATTCGGGATGATTTCCACTTCGATAAATAGCATTTTTCTTGTAGAATACACTTAACCTTTTAAATGGAATAAAATAGTACAGTAAACTTTTCCTTATTACATTATATTTTTATTGACATTTTCGCCGACACAGACACACTGCCACACTCAACACAACACACACTATTGAGCTTGTTCCTTTTAATTTCTTGTTCTCTCTCTCTCTCTCTCTCTTCATTACTCTTCCAAGCTTCGAATCTATCTCTCTCTGTCTCTTTCTTTAATGGCTTTGCCTTGTACAACCAGTCACGATCTGAATAAACTCAACTACTCTTCTTCTTCTTCTTTGTCCTCTCTTGTCCTTCTTCTTCCATGTTTCTCTTCTTCTTGCATGTTCTCCTCTTCCTCACATGAATGAACCACACTTTTCTTGTCTTTTCACTTCTGTAACTACAATGACGCATGCCATTTTTCTCTTTCTTGTTTCATTCTCTTTGTTCCTTGCTTCTTTTCCTCTTTCTCTTGCTAATACTGACCCTACTGATGGTATGACCTTTTTTTCATGTGATCATTCTATGTTTGATTGGTGTTTTGTGAAAAAGTTTTGATTTTGCATTGTGGGTTGTTCTTGTTTTAATCCATTATGACCCTTTACTTGTTCAAGTTTGGTTTTTTATGTCTGTTTGTGAACAATGTTTGGTTACTGAGAAAATGCAGTGAATAAAAGAAAAAGCTTGAACTTTTTCTATTTTATTGATTTTATAACATAACATGTCAGAAAGAAATGATTTTTAAGTCGATATGGTGTGAGAAGAGTGTTAAGCTTTGGGGGGTTTTGTTTTTGTTTTGTTAAACTCTGGTTGCTGAATGAAGTTATGAGTGAATGCTTTTTCTGTATTGATTGGTGTGATTACTCTGTTTTTGATTGGTTTGATTGGTGTTTTGTGAAAATGTTTTGATTTTGCATTGTGGGTTGTTGTTGTTTTAATCCATTATGACCCTTTACTATTTCTAGTTTGATTTTTTATGCCTTTTTGAGAACATTGTCTGGTCTGGTTATCTCTGAAGCACCGTCACCTCTGATCGAAGGTGTGGTTGTCTCCTGTGTACATTAAACGGACACATGTGCTTACATTCAATTAATTCATTTTCTTAAATTATCACCGGTGTCAATGTGTTGGTGTCCGGTGATTGACAGTAGCTTATTGAGAGTAGAATTAAATTTTGGGGGTTTTGATTTTGTTTTGTGAGAATCTGGTTGCTGAATTAGTATAATATATGAAGTACTTATGAATGAATGATTTTACTATTTTTGGTTTTCTGTTACAGTTCAAGCTCTTGAGGTGATGTACAATGCGTTTAATAATCCAACTGAACTAAATGGTTGGAAAATTGGGGGTGGTGATCCATGTGGAGATTCATGGAAAGGGATAACTTGTGAGGGTTCATCTGTTGTTTCAATGTATGGTATTCTGAATGACGAAACTTCATAAATGTATTTTTATCACTTTTTTCTTAAGTGATTCTATGGCTGAAGAAATTAACTTCTCTTTTGTTATGTTTTGTTAGTGATCTCTCTGGTTTAGGACTCCATGGGACTCTTGGATACTTGCTTTCAGACCTTATGTCACTCAGAAAGCTGTAAGATAATTCTAATCCATGATTTTGTTATACATAATTTTTACTATTTATTATATTATTACTGATTGGTTTTTTATTTTCTATTTTTGTATGCTTTTAACTTTATAGTGACTTGAGTGACAACAAGATCCATGATCAAATTCCCTATCAGTTGCCACCAAATCTTACAAGCCTGTATGTAGTAATAATAATGTTCACCTACAATCACTTCCTTTTTTCAGTTTTTGATCAATTTCATTTTCTTGCTTTATCTGAAATGTTAATTTACTCTTCAATTGTGTCAATCAGAAATCTTGCAAGAAATAACTTAACTGGAAATCTTCCGTATTCCATTTCTGCCATGGTTTCACTCACTTATTTGTAAGTTGTTGTTGGATGGTTACAATCTTGTTTCATAATGTTAAGTTTGGTCATACACTGGAGCCACTCTTAAACTATCTATATGTGGTTTTCAGGAATGTGAGCAATAATGCACTCTCCTTGCCAATCGGAGAAGTTTTTGCTAATCATTCCCATCTTGATACCTTGTAAGATATCTTGCATAGTTTCTTTAGCTCAGTTCTCCCTCGTTTATTTCCTTTTCATAGTATTCCGGCTAAGAAAAGAACTCACATTGTACTGTTTTGTGGCCATGGTTAAACAAATTTGATATTTTTTGTTTTAAGCATTGAACAAGAATGAGAAGAAGAATTTCATACTAAATCTTTATAATTCTGTATACGCTATAGAGTATAGTCTTGGAAATTGGAACTAGTAAAATATGTTATACTTCGTATAACTGGCTAACTATTCTTAGTTTTACAAATGATTATATTTGATGAATGTTTGCCTTCATATTCAATGATGCAGGGATTTATCATCTAATAACTTTTCTGGGGATCTTCCACCTTCATTTGCTACACTGTCCAGTCTCTCTTCTCTGTATGTCGAATGATATTTTATTTGATGAATTGCGAGAAATTTTCAGTAAATATCAATTTAATGATTTCAAAACTTCATTTGCAGTTTCTTGCAGAAGAACCAATTGACTGGCTCTCTTGGTGTTCTTGTTGGTTTGCCTTTGGATACTTTGTAAGTTCTTTTCCCTCCAAGCCTTGAGTTTTTGGCATGTCAGACTCTTCTGATCTTGCTCTATAATTTTCAGAAATGTTGCAAAGAATAATTTCAGTGGATCGATACCTCCTGAGCTTAAATCTATCAATAATTTCATGTAAGTATTTATGAATGTTTTCAGAATTTCAATCATTTTTTGAATGCATAACTTCATCAGTGTGGTTAATGTGACTCTTCAAATACAAACCAGATATGATGGAAATACTATCGATGATGGCCCTGCACCTCCTTCGACAGAATCTACTTCACCTCCACCTCGTGAATCCGATAAAAGTAATCCTCACTCCGGGTCTGGTTCACATCCTAAAAGACATGGTTCTGATGATAAAAAATCTGATGACCATAAGGGAACGTCAGCGGGGGCCATTGTAGGCATTGTTTTAGGTTCACTGTTGGTGTCCTCTGTCGTGCTAGTTGCTATTGTTTTCTGTATCCGAAAGCTAAAAGGGAAGGAAAAGGGTGCAAGAACTTCAAACGGTAGCCTTCCTCCTGGAATCATCAATGGTGAATTCTTTTTCTCTAGCTTTTTGTTTCGAAATATATTATGTGATTATGTCATTTTGTTTTTTTGTACTCTTACAAGTTTAGCTTTTCTTGTGGGTTTGTACTCGCAGTAACTCCTCAAATGCAAGAGCAAAGGGTGAAAAGTGCTGCCGTTATTACAGATCTCAAACCTCGTCCTCCTGCAGAAAATGTGACGATGGATAGGATGCCTATGAAAAGTGGATCTGTAAAGCAGATGCGGTCTCCCATCACTTCCACATCATACACAGTTGCTTCGCTCCAGAGTGCAACAAATAGCTTCAGTCAAGAATTTATTATCGGAGAAGGTTCTCTTGGTCGAGTTTACAGGGCTGAATTCCCAAATGGGAAGGTAACCTTTTAATGTTGCATTTGTTATCCACCTTCATACTATTAGTTTGAGAATTTATATACACCCAAATATTCTATTAGTTACGAGTTTTCCTCTTGTTTAGATTATGGCCGTTAAGAAGATTGACAACGCAGCACTGTCCTTACAAGAGGAAGACAATTTTCTTGAAGCTATTTCGAATATGTCACGCTTGCGGCATCCGAACGTTGTTACACTTGCTGGATATTGTGCAGAACATGGCCAGCGGCTTCTAATTTATGAATATATTGGAAATGGAAATTTGCATGACATGCTCCATTTTGCCGAAGAAAGCAGCAAAGCTTTACCTTGGAATGCTCGTGTACGCATAGCTCTTGGCACAGCCCGGGCCTTAGAGTAAGTATCATACCCATCTGACAACATATTAAATACGTGTTCGGTTTCACGGTGATTTTGCAAATGCTACACTTCGGAGCTTCAACAAAATCACGGCACCACCGTGATTCAAAACATGCACAAGTCTTTCCTCGGAGAGGCCTTGACATGCTATCCCATTCGCTGGGATTTCCCCCCAAGTTTCTTGATTTAGCGTGAGCTTAGCTTATTGCATTCAGTCTTATTTCTTGAGTCATATGCTTTGTTAACCAGGTACTTGCACGAAGTTTGCTTGCCCTCTGTTGTACATAGAAATTTCAAATCAGCAAATATATTACTCGACGAGGAGCTCAATCCTCACCTGTCTGACTGTGGCTTAGCTGCTCTGACACCAAACACTGAGCGACAGGTTGGTGAAAGATGCTTCATTTTCCTTCATGCATTGATGCACATGGTTTTAGTATCTTTTCTTAGCACTCTCTATATATAAAATAAGTTCCTTTAAATTTAACAGGTATCATCAACTCAGATGGTTGGTTCATTCGGTTATAGTGCACCTGAATTTGCATTATCAGGAGTATATACTGTAAAAAGCGATGTTTACAGCTTTGGCGTGGTTATGCTGGAACTTTTAACTGGTCGGAAGCCACTTGACAGGTGAGCGTATTGTAACACGATGGAAATTAATCTTCAAGCCTGTCATTTTATTGTTTGCCTTTTCTTTTATGTATGACTTCTTACATTCGGTTGTAAATTTTGTTGATTTTAGTTCAAGAGTTCGAGCTGAGCAATCACTTGTGAGGTGGGCTACACCGCAGCTCCATGATATAGATGCCTTGTCAAAAATGGTTGATCCTTGTTTGAATGGAATGTACCCTGCAAAGTCGTTGTCACGCTTCGCTGATATCATTGCCCTCTGCGTTCAGGTAAAACTTTTCAAATGATGCAATATCAAAACAAAGATAAGGGCTGCTAACTTATTTTATTACCTACTACCTTAGAACTTAGGGTCTGTTTGTACATTAAAAAAAGCGATTATGACATTCATTAATTTAGAGAATATTTTTTAGGAGATCAAAGAATTATTGTGTTGTTAACCATAATCAAGATCATTTTTTAATCAAAACAACTTCCTATTTTAAGCAGTCTTTATATTCTCATTTTTTTTTAAAGAGAACTGTTACCAAAAGATGAAAAACTCCTAAAATAATTATTTTTTAAAAGATTATTATTTTCTTAAACTGTAATAAACTGGCCCACCTACCCATATAATTTGGCTTTTTGCTAATTCATTATGCACTTGGTCATGTTGCAAAAGCTACCCCACCTACCCTAAACTAAAGTATTGTTTCCAAATATCCAGATTTAATATATCATAATTTGCAGTTTTAAACAATATCTTTGTATGTAATGTGTTACTTTCATATTCTTCGACAAAAGATTCTCAATTATTTTAATGTTTTGTACAGCCGGAACCCGAATTTCGACCTCCAATGTCCGAGGTGGTGCAAGCATTGGTCCGGTTAGTGCAACGAGCAAGTGTGGTTAAAAGGAGACCAAGTGATGAATCTGGTGGTTTTGGTCACAAGACCCCTGACCATGAGGCCATGGACATATCATTTTAAATGTTTTTGCCTCTTAAGTTTTAACTTTTTTTTTGCAATTTTGTGTAAAGTGGTGAAGCTATTATTCAGCTGAAAAAAATTATAGGGCACAGGAAAGAGTAGAAGTTTGTGAAAAAATGTACCAAACATATTCAAGATATTTGTAATTAGTGTGTTGGAATTTTTCACACACCATCAAATACTTTGGAAAATAATAAATTGTATATTTAACTTGTCATGGTATAATATAATGTAATTTTAAGCCATTCACATGATGAAAATTTTAAGCAACTTTCTCTCAAAAAAATATATGAAACAACTTTATGAGCTTAGGCTCATTGGAAAGCACTCACGGGATAAAGGGGAGTGGTTGTTATTTGTGAAGAGTTGAATTATTATGTAAATTATTAGGTGTACTTTTCCCTTGTTTTTTCCTCTAATAGCTGTTCCCACTTCCCAATCAGAGACTGAGTTTTGGCGTTTTCTATTCAGTTTTACTTGTATTATTTTTCTTCCTCTGCATGATACTTGAATTGTTTTCAACATGTATGCTTGCTTATTATACCCTTGATTTTTCTTAAGATATGTATCCACTATCCAAGTATATTTGTGAAGTATCTCACATGTATCGGGTTAAATATCTCTGAAAAAGTAAAAGAAATACTCGTAGGATATATTTGTGCGTATCTTTCATTGGTATAGATATGTCTCTAATTTTAGAGTATTTGAACTTTTTTTTTTGTTGAGAGAAAGAGTATTTGAACTTATAAATGACATTTGGAAAACCATAGTGATAGAATAAATGGAGCGAACGGATCACTACCAAAAATAGAAAACACTATCACTACCAAAAAAAAATGGAGCGAGCGGATTCACTCTCTTCTCATAATATTTTTTAATGAAAATTGCTCTTTAGGCACATCAAATTATTTAAGATACCCCCCAATGATAATTAAATACCGCTTGCTGCTAAATGGCAGTTAACTGTTGCAAAGTAGTTAATTATCGTTCCACTCTGAACATAAGCAGAAGCACATACATATTCAATAGCACAATGGACATTGTATGTATAATTTTGTGTTCTAGGTGTTTGATGAGTATAATTGTTGGGATGCAGGATAATATTTTCTTTTGTTATGTAAGTCTAAATCAAACACTTATTATTTGACAAAAATAAAGAGTAAATGAACAAGTTAGGTCAAACACACAAATCTATCAACCACAAAAATTCAACAAAACAAATTAAAATCAAAATAATGCTTGTTGTTAATTTGCAATTGTTTAAATTATCATTAATTATTTTCATTAGGGGTCATTTTTAATATTAGAGTCGAATCTCCAATTTTATTGGAACGGCCCTGGCAATTGGCAATAGACGAGAATAGGGTAACAACTTAGTTGGACACTATTCTTTTTTATGTCATTTTACTCTTGGCTTATAAAAAAAAAATTAGTTTATTTAATATTTTATCCTTTTATAATATTGTTTCATTTTTAAAAAAATTATTGAAATTGGAATTAATCCACTACCGTAGAAACAATATTATCTATTTTTCCATACCAGTATATAAAGGTAGTACACCCTTTTAGAATATATTTTTTTCTTTTCAATTTTACCCTTCATTTAAACCATTTTAACATTTTTATTTAAATTAACAATTAAAAAGTTAGTTAAATCTCATTAAAATACGAACAATCCACAACAAATGTATATCCCCTTTCCAATTTTACCCCTTATTTTGCATTTGTTTACGGTGATAAAAATCAATTTTTTTTAAAAAAAAATTAGTTTGTTTAGATACAACTATATAAAAATATTTTTTTTGTTACAAATTTACCTCAATATTTCGACAATTATTATCTATCTCCTCTTAAAAAAGAGTATTTTTTTATAAGCTACTCTTAACAACTTCCCGTTTGAAGTTGTTTTTAGATTCTGATCTTGTTTAAAAGTTGTGACAAACGGATACAAAACTCTTAAAAGTGATTATTTATTTTTAAAAAATTTAATGTGTTTTTGCACATATGTTTATAATATTATAAGAATTTATGCATAAAAAGTTTAGAATTTTGTAACGAAATATAAATTGAATATGAATTTTCAAGCACGAAAAACATAAAAATTCATATTTAATTTATGCCTCGTTAAAAAATTCATATTTAATTCATGCCTCGTTAAAAAATTCTAACTTCTGCAATGTACTATATATAACTGCAAAAATATTCAAAATTTTGATTGATACACATGAGATGACTTAAAATATGAAATTAAAAGTGTTAACTGAAATTTTCTATAGAACCATTGTTTGAAAGGAAAAAAAAATTAGAGGGGTTAAAAACAAAATTTGATATATTTATAGGGACTAAAAACTTATTTGATCCTAAATTATAAAATATTACTCTAATGGTTAAAAAGCCAATTTTTGTGAGTAAAAGTTTTAAAATATTTTAAAAAATTAAATTTTTGCAGTTAATAGTAATAAATAACCTTATTTTGTGAGTAAAATAATTTTTCAATTATAAAAATTGGTGGTACTTCTAGATTAATAATATAATAAACAACTATAATGTTTGAAAAAAATGAAAAAAATCGATTCAAAGAGATAAGGATGAACTTAATACTAAGAGTGACTATGATCGTTGGATGTGGAATTCAAAGAGACTAAAATCAATTCAAAGAGATAAAAAGCAATTGAGGTTTTACATTTTATGAAGGCCAAGACGCGAGGGGAATACAGGTATGATGCTCTAAAACTTGATATTAGCAAAGCATATGATCGTATGGACTGGAATTATTTGAGCGTTGTTCAGAATAAAATGGTTTTTCATAACCGCTGGATTCATTGGATGTGCATGTATGTCGAACCAGTGGATTATTCTGTGCTTGTAAATGGTACACATGTCGGTCCTATCATTCCAGGGCGGGGTCTCCGCTAAGGGGATCCTCTCTCTCCATATTTGTTTATTATTTATGTAGAAGGTTTATCTTCGCTTATCAGAGATGCCGAGACAAGAGGTGTCCTCACAGGTACAAAGGTTTGTCGTCAAGCACCGTCGGTGTCTCATCTGTTGTTCACTGACGATTGCTTTCTTTTTTTCAAAGCTAATGAGGATCAAGCACATTTTATGAAAAATATTTTGTCCACTTATGAATTAGCATCTGGTCAAGCGATCAGTTTACCAAAGTCCGAAATATATTGTAGTCGTAATGTTCTTGATGACCTCAAAGCTAACATCACAGGTATTCTAGGCGTCCAAATGGTCTTGGGTACAGGAAAATATTTGGGCTTACCTTCTATGATAGGCCGAGATCGCAATGCTACTTTCGCTTACATCAAGGATCGTGTTTGGCAGAAAATAAACTCATGGAGTGGTAAGTGTCTCTCTAAAGCAGGTCACGAGGTAATGATAAAATTTGTTTTGCAGGCTATTCCTTCTTATGTGATGAGTATCTTTCAGCTTCCTACTACGTTACTAGACTCCATCGAAAATATGATGAATTCGTTTTGGTGGGGTAACGGTAAAACAACACAAAGAGGAATTCATTGGATGAATTGGGAGAAGCTTTCAGCACCAAAGATTCAAGGAGGTATGGGTTTCAAGGACCTCTCTGCTTTTAATTTGTCTATGTTGGGTAAACAGGGATGGAAATTTATCACTGAACCCGATTCTCTGGTGGCTCGAATTTTTAAAGCTCGCTACTTTCTGACTGGAACCTATCTCATGGCTTCTGTTGGGCACAACCCCAACTATGTCTGGTGCAGCATCATGCGCGCTAGATTTATTGTGCATGGGGGCGCTAGATGGAGTGTAAGCTCAAGTGCGACTATTCCTATTCTTATTGAACCATAGCTGTCAAATGGGGAGTTTATTAGTAATGAAATTCCAGTTGTTCATAATTTTAATGTTAATAGCCTGATGAACTTATATGATAAAAGCTGGAATGAACATGTGGTCAAACAAGTTTTTAGTGATGATATAGCAAACAAAATTCTATATACGCCACTAATTTCTCAGGTTGACGGGGATAGAATTATTTGGAAAGCGGAAAGGAACAGACGTTACTCTGTTCGTAGTGCTTACATGTTATGTGTATCAGAACTTATTGATTCCTCTTATAACTGGCGACCAGGGTATTGGTCGGTTATCTGGAATCTCAAAGTTCCACCGAAAGTCAAGAATTTAATTTGGCGCATGTGTCGTGGTTGTTTACCGACTCGTGTCCGTTTATTGGATAAAGGTGTTACTTGCCCAACTAATTGCGCTAGATGCGCCTCCAATCATGAAGATCTTATGCATCTTTTCTTCGCTTGTCCTTTTGCTTTACATGTTTTGAACATAACAGAGCTTTGGGGTTCGGTGCAACACGCCCTTTCTACTACTGCTTCAGCTTCAGAAGCTATATTTTACCTCTTAGAGACTTTGTCTGTTGAATTAACACAACGTCTGTCATCTGTATTATGGAGTCTATGGAAGCACCGCAATCTCCAAGTGTGGGATGATGCAACAGAAACGAGTGCCACAGTTGTCGATCGTGCTAGAAACATGGTTACAGACTGGCAACTGGCTAATGCTCCGGACGTTCTTGCATCTGGATCGCATCATCAACCAACAACGACCTCCACCTCTCAACAACAGCATATCACGTGGCAACCTCCCGTGGCCGGGAGATACAAATGTAATATAGATGTGGCTTTTTCTTCTCACGTCAACCGTACATGTATTGATATTTTTGTTCGCGATGCATAAGGTACGTTTGTTCTGACTAAGACTGTGACATACCCTTGTACTGTTCCGGTGGATGTGGGTGAAGCTTTAGGGCCGCACTCTGCTATGCAATGGTTGAGTGATATGCAGTTTGATAACGTGGATTTTGAAACAGACTCTAAATTGACAGCTGACGCTTTCCTTTCAACCAGGAACGACTTGTCCGAATTTGGCTGCATTATTTCCTCCTGTCGTTCGTTGTTTAGTACTTTTTTTCTCTAACTCTAGGGTGGAGTTTGTTAGGCGACAAGCCAACGGGGTCGTCATGCTCTTGCAAGAGAGGTCATATCTTTCGCTAGTCCCACCGTTTATTTTGAAATACCCAATTGTATTGAAACTCTTATTGTTAATGAAATGCTATAAGCATGTTTCCCTAAAAAAAAAGAAAAAAACTAAGAGTGACTACAAATTTCATTAAATCTGTGCTTTAAATGTAGAAACGGATATTCGGAAGTGCAAACAAAATGGAAAAACATGACAACAAAATGCATGATTTATGACATCCTACAATAATTTATTTTTTTTGACAGAAAACCAACAGTAAGTTATCATTGACTCATATATCCGTTTGTGAACGGGGGAGCGTGATACTAAATTTGTCAAAATCTATAGTTCTTAAAACATGTGTGTAGCAAACGAGAACTCTCAAGTATAATGCATAACATCTTTGAAAGAAAAAAAAGTATAATGCTAAACATGTGTGTGGCTATTGCATTTTAACAAAGCATCATCATTAATTTTTTTACGTTGTAGTCACGTTTTGGTTGAGTCCATTTTGGACATGATATCATGTTCGATTAAAAAGGCAAGTGAATTTTGTTTGACCATCATTGAAAAACCCTTGAAAACAAGAGGAAAGAAAATGAAAATGGAAAAGACTAAAACAATATAAAAACTCGTTTAATTTTATATAAAAAAGTGAACCTGGACTTTTCTGTTGGTGGAGTGAACCTTAACTTTTCTTTTTACTCAAATAATTTAGTGGTTAAAAATTCATCTTTTTTAAGTTGAATAAATAGGATGTTCAAAGTTCAAACTCTTTGTATTTATCAACTGAGCTAAGTTCACGGAGACTTGAACTTTAGGATATAGCTTGTATGATTTAATATTTAAATCAATAACAACCACTTTAATCTTTTAGTATATTATATTTTGGGTGAAATTCAGGACTTAAGTTTTGTATCCATCATCCTAAATATAATTTTAATCTTAAAATTAAGTCTATAATCCAGTAAACTACATGTGTGATACACTCATGATTAAAAAGAATTGTGATAACTTTTTCTAATAATAATAATAAATGAGCGAGAAAAAATAAATAAGATCAGAAATAATTTTAACGGTTACGATTGTATTGGAAATATCAAATCCTCTTTGTAACTTTTTCATTAAAAAAATGTTCATTTTCTTCATATAAATTGTTAGTAAGCCTTTAACTTGTTCATACTCCATCATCAAGATGCTTGCCCTTCTCTCATAACAGCCATCGCCATTTTTGTGCCTCTAGTTTCACCATCTCCCTTGATCTTTGCACTCTCTACCAATTTACTCTACTTAGGAACAAATAGAATTGTTGAACACTCTTATCTTCAACTGTTCAAAAACACACACAATGTGATTGCAACTCTGTAGTGATTTATTTTTTAGACATATCTAAATACCAATTTGTTTCTTCTTCAATGGATAATGATGATTGGGATCCTTTTTCTATTGTACGTAGCTGCAAAGCTACCGCATTTACCACTCCTACCACCATTTTTGAAACAACTCCTCCACTTCCGATCGAAACCACCACAACCACCACCGCCAATAACACAATATTCCCTCAAAGTACCACACCGTCTTTCTTTGATGATTTTACTTTTAACCCTGAAAATAGCCCAGTCTCTTTTGCCCCACTTAAACCAAATGACTTCCTAGATCTAGATAAATTGAAGATCAATTTCAATCTCATCTCCACTATCCCCACCCCAGCTACCACTAGTATGCCAAAAATCAATACCACCACCACATCTTCCCCCACCTCCACCACTTACAATATCCCATCCCCCCGACCACAACCATCCCCACCCACATCACCAACATTAACACTAATGTTCATGCTATCCACACCATCACTACTCCCACCACTCTCCGTACTATTACCCCCATTACCAATACCATTACAACCAATATAATCACCCCGACCACCACTACCCCTTTCAACTCTATTGTGAACACTACCATGACAAACACTAGTGTTCATGTAATCAATCAATATCCCACCAATTATAATTTCCTAACACTCGCTGAACAACAACTGATTCAACAAAACATCAACAATCAAGTGTTTGTTCCCAAACTTGTTGCATGCATTGATATCACAACCGTTCATTTTGATCATGCATATAAACAACCATCGGTTGCACTAAATGTACGGGTAATTGACTCTCTAATAGTTCCATTTCTGGATAAGGGATGTTTGATTGTTCCCAAAATTGATTTATAATTACGATATATGAATCAAACATCCCTTATCTAGAAATGGAACTATTAGAGAGTCAATTACCCGTTGTCGAAGAAGCTAGATCATCCACAAATGTTAGAAACTTGGGTTCACATAACAAGATGATTATGGAGTTTGATGAGCCACAGAGTAGCAATGCGCAAGTTGTTGTTGGCAACTCAAACTTGCCTTATTCTGAATCTGGATTTATTAGAAGCTTTGATGATGATAGCAACATTTTGATATACCAAACATAACAGCTTGGTCAGATGATTATTGGCTTAATTGCAGTTTTAGCCCCCTAACTTTCTCAAAGTTGTGATTTTGGTCCCCTAAGAAAAAAACTACAAAACAGCCCCCTAAGTTTTGCAACTATAGCAGTTTTGGCCCCCCAAGGCGAGAAAAAAATTTAAAAAAATAACACGTGACATTTCACTTAGGGTGCCACGTCAGCGTAGACGAGTCAATATCAGCCTTGGGGGCCAAAACTGCCACTGGTGCAAAACTTAGGGGGCTGTTTTGTAGTTTTTTTTCTTAGGGGGTCAAAATCGCAACTTTGAGAAAGTTAGGAGGCTAAAACTGCAATTAAGCCATGATTATTTAATGGACTTCAACCGCCTCAATGGTGGTGCTCTATTCCCTTAGTTAGATATAACCCAAAGAGCTTTGTGTAGTTTGAGTCGGTTTAGTTTTGTGTCAAACTCTAAATAATATATGATTTAATGGTTTTTCTTGTTGGTACAATCTTGCACATAATAAAGATTGTTAATTGCTCACTTTCCTCTTTACCGATAATATTTTTTTTTAAAAAAACGCGTGTCTATTGAAAAAATTAGCAATTAATAATCTTTATTTTGCGGAATATTGTATACATTAATAAAAATCATATATAGCTTTAAGTTTTATTACCTTTTATATTTTTATTATCAAATGAATGTTTGTATTAAATATATCATAAACATGGGTTTTATACTTTTTATGATCTTATTTAAATGTATGTTTTTCCAGTTCTCTTTTGTGTCACATGAATGATGTGAACATTTGATTGAAAAGTATATTTTCAATGAGCTTGAAATTGATAAAAAATAAATATCAAACTAAATTTGCACCCAAAGAAATTAAGTATTAAACTAATTATTATTTTTAAAAATTAATACACCTTTATTTATGTTTTTTATCATAAGATGTCAAGACATTTCACCCGTAATGAAAATCTCAATACAACGTGGAATATGATAAAAATCATATATGCCTGCCATTGCCAATTTTCTAAAAATGCAAAGCCTCTCTGCAATGTTAGAGGCAGGTTCACTTCATATTCCTCCTACAATATCTTGCTGCGAGCTTTCCAAAAGGACCAAGTTATCATCACAAATTTTATGTGAAAAAGTATATATGTTGCAACAACAAAGGAGAGCCTTAGGTCCTTAAAATAATCACTTTGTTGCAGAATTGTAGAGATAGTATGCCACAAACTTATTTCACCCAACACTCTTTAGAAAACACCACATGCCAATAATTCTCAACACCATTATCACACAAATGCAAGCATTAAAACATTGCACCCTCACGAGTCTCTCTCGCGTAAGGACAACATTCTTGAATCCCTTGCAAATAATATCCCAGTTAATTTCCTTGATCATACAACCCATAGGTATCAATGAACTTAATTGCAGTAAATTTTGCAAGCATCAATGAATGCATATTTTTGAAATACATGCCTTCATATTGTTAATTAGGTTTAGCAAGTTTATCCCAAGATGTAGCCCATGTATCCTTCTTGAATCACCCCTATTAGTTCCCCTCCTAAAGGTACGTTTCTGCATACCTTCACACCTTGAACATGGCTATGTCTCTCACCTATTACTAAGTACTAAGCAATGGTTTTTAAATCTTTGACACCAATACATTTCCCCTTGAAAAAGCAACTCAGATCTTTGTTGTCAGATAAATATTCAACCATATCAAGTTTTTCCTCCGTTACGACTCTGTTATATCTATGCTTCCACCAAGTGAATTGATGGCATTACAAAGAAAAATATCCATCAAGTCACAGTCAGTGACGACCATTTATGAACCACTAATATAACACCAAACTCTCTTTTAAGATAATTTACCAAAAATAAAGCTCATAATGAAAACATAAAGTTTCTTGAAGAACTTACATTAATGATGGATTGGGAGGACAACTGGACAAGGTTACAACAATATGAACTTAGCACTTTACACCATAGAATCATACTATGTTGTAATTTGTTCTTTTCTTAATAAAGTTTTATTAAGTTTATTTTCTTGTCTTTATTTTAATTTAGGAAGCTCATCACTATGATGAGTGAAGAGTTCTCCTTTGTCTTGTAAACATGGAAAGTAGTCTTATGATAAAATTTTATTGGTCCTTTTTTTTTTTTTTTTTTGTGAAAACTCAAAACCCTAATCTACACATATCCAGAATAGATCCTAATTAAGTTTTTTCTACATTTCTATATGGACGAAATGCATGTTAGCCATATATTGAATGAATGAATACATTCCTTCATTCTTTTACCAGGAGGATCCAATCTAAGGAATTTATACACGAATCAGTATAATAAAGGACATCGCACAACTAATTTAACAAATCAGAAAAGAGATGTTGAAAATAGTTTCATTATGACCACAATCACTTGCAAATTATTTTCCATGTAATAATTTCACTACGTACCAAGTTAACCTTTGTTGTTAATCTATCATTGAAAAACTCGTTGCAAAGAAACATACTTGTAAAAGGTACTAATAATTTATCATTTGATTAACAAACTAGTTTCTTATTTCCTTTAGATGGTCCTTTATGACATATATATATATATATATATATATCAATGCCTTACAACGTAACATAGGGTTAATTAATTAACACTGAGATTTTAAGAGCACAAGCAAGCACCGAGGTAAAAACTAGAGCATGGTGTTAGATAGATCCATGGGATATGAATTGCTGAGAACATTATCCATGTAATAATGTGGATGACTTGGATCCATCACCACAAACTGCATGTCCTCTGAAGGCTTCCAATCCCGTTTCCTTTGATTAATAAACCAGTTGTTTATTTGCTTCTGATCAAGACCTGTTGAGTAATCAGGTGAAATGAGAGGTTTATAAAGCAATGGTGCAAAATGGACAAGAATCTCCCGAAGAGTCAAGCTTTGTTGACCAAACCATCACTTAGGGCACTCATAAGGCATTCAAGACCATTTTCAATTAACTCAGCATAATTTCAAAATATGCATCGATCGTAGATCAAAATTAATTGTGGGGAAGCCAATGATCAACTTCTTAAATATATAAGTTGTTATGGTAGCCTGAAATGAATGGGTTGTGACCATAACAATTGAGTAAATTCATATTTTGTGGTTTTTCTTTTGGGTCTTGATCAATCATTGTGTGATTGCTATTTACTCAGTGTCTACTGATATATTTGCACTCATTTGTTATTATGTCTTGGCTACAAATAGGATTAGTTTTGTCTTGGTTTGGCACCACTTACCACCAAGAATACTTGTACTCTTGCGTTTCAATATGGTTTTCTTCTTTTATTTTCTTGTTTTCTTTATATTATTGTCTATGATATTCACTATGAAAAGTGAGTAGTTCTCTTAGGTCTTGGAATCAAGGAAAGTTTGTTTTTATGACAAACTTTCCATGATCCTCATTTCCTTCTTTTGATTAGGAAATGCATTCACCTTATCTAGATTTAATCTCTTATCAAAATCTTAGGCAATCTTTTGATAAATGAAAATGAAGATTACTGAAAATATAAAGTTCGACACAAGGTTTGAAGCATGAAAATAACCTAAAAGTTTTTGGTATGTAAAATTGGATATTCGGACTTAATGGGTCAAGCCAAAATGAATTGCCATGAGAAAATAATTTTGTTTTAGTGAAGCTGTTGTTATTCCAAGAGATAGATTGAAAAATGTATTAGAGAATACATCATTATTTTTTGACGAACGAGAATACATCATTATTAGGCATGCATTTTCTGGTAAAAGGAAGGAATAGGATTTGATTGGTTCGTTGTAATGATGAACTCCAATGATTTTGAGGCTCCTTTACCATTGTATATTTTAAAAAATTAATACCAATTTATCTTTCAATTATCTTGCAGCTTTTATTAAAGATAACAAAAAAAATTCTCATTTCTTACACATATCTAGGGAGAAAAATGTTATCTTGATGATCACAAGTCCTTGTGAGATCCATATTTTATTACGGCGATAAAACCATGTACTTGTGGTGATATCACCAATCTTTGAAGATCATTTCCTACAAAAAATCCCCATTCAATAGATAAGAAAAAGAAAAATACTACCGGCTAAGGTTTAGAAGGAGAGAGGGGGGATATATACATATATGTCCACACGCTGGAATCAAATTCTAAAACTTTTACTCTACTTATGCAATATTTTTTCTCTATTCTTGTGAAAACTCTTAAAAACTCAAAATAGAAGAGGAGAATATATTTATTTTTATTAAAAAAGTTGGTTCTTGCAGAAGATAAATTAGAGGGGTTTGGTACCTATAAATTTATAAAATTTTATTTTTAGTGCCTCCAAATTTGTTCATCAAACAATGGTCCTCCAAATGTTTTTAATCAAGACATTTGGTTCCTATTTTTAAGTTTGTTCATGTGTATCATTTAAAAATTTTAACGTTTTTTGGCACATATGATTATAGTATTATAAAAATCTCTGTATAAAAAAAAAATTAGATTTTTGCAACAAAATATAAATTAAATATGAATTTTCAAGCACCGAACACATAAAAATTCTTATTTAATTCAACTCCTAGTTAAAAAGTTATAAACTTTTGCAACATATATGTCTACAATGTACTAAATATAACTGAAGAAATATTAAAAATTTCAAATGATACACATGAGATGACTTAAAAGAAATGACTAAAAATGTTAACTGACATTTTTTTATAGAACCATTCTTTGAAAAGAAATAAGAGGGATTAAAAATAAAATTTGATATATTTATTGGGACTATAAACTTATTTGACCCTAATTAAATTATAAAATATTACTCTAATGTTTTAAAAAAACCATTTTTGTGAGTAAAAATAAAATTAAAATAAAAAAATTAAATTTTTTGCAGGTAATGATAATAAATAAACTTATTTTGTGATTAAAATAATGTTTTAATAATAAAAATTGGCACTTCTAGTTTAATACTAAGAGATATATACTACAAATCTCATTAAATTTCATTAAATCAATTCAAAGAGATAAGAATGTTTGAAAATATGATAAAATACTATAATGTTTGAAAAAAAATGAAAAAATCAATTCAAAGAGATAAGAATGCACTTAATACTAAGAGATATATACTTCAAATCTCATTAAATTTGTATTTTAACTTTTAAATGTAGAAACGCATAAGAAGTGCAAACAAATATAGTTTTATGGCACAAATGGAAAACATGACCAACAAAATGCATGATTTATGACAGCCTACAATTTCTACCAAAAAAAGACAACCTACAATAAGACTTCATATATTCATTTGTGAATGGGAGAGCGTGAGACTAAATTTGTAAAAATCTATGTTTCATAAAACATGTGCGTAGCAAATGAGAACTCTCACGTACAGTATAATACAAAAAATGTGTGTGGCTATTGGCATTTTAACAAAGCATCGTCATTATTCTTTTTTACGTTTTAGTCATGTTTTGGTCGAGTCTACTTTTGAGGTATAACTATGAAGCTCATATACATGATACGATATGGATATGATACAGCATCGATATGCTGATACAAAAAAAATTAAAATTTAAGATATGATACGGCTGGGATACTTCAATAAAAAATTAAATTTAAACTACATATTAAAACTTAAAATACAAAATATAGACTACAACTCAAAACAAAACAAAATTGGCGCAAAACCTACACCAAACTGACATAAAAAAACGATGAGATACAACAATAAAATTTTCTTGACACAACAATCGACAATAGCATCATTCTCAAACAAACAAAGAGACACAAAACAAACGGCAGCAACAATATAAATATAAATGTAAATAATATTGATAATAAAGAAAGCGACAATTAGTCAATTACGTATATGATATATATTAAATAGAAAACATCATTACTTAGTCAATTACATATATACCAAATATAATAGAAACATCAGGTAGCGCACATATCGATTCCACCGTCTATCATTCATATCCCAGATGTATCTGAAAAGTATCGGATAACTGTTTTTAAAAAAAAAAAAATTTAATCTTTGGATACTCTTCTGATACGTATCAGAAAGTACCAGGCAGGTAACAATGCAGGATACGCAGGAGATACAATATGTCATCCATTTTGAAGTATTTAGGCTTCATGTATAACCATGTTCAATTAAAAAGGCAAGGTAAATTTGTTGAGCTTTAGTGAAAAATCCTTGAAAACATGATGAAAGAAAATGAAAATGGAAAAGACTAAAAAAATAAAAATCATTAAATTTTATATAAAAAAGTGAACCTTGATTCTTTTTTGGTAAAGAGTGAACCCCGGTTTTTATTATTATTAAATAGTTTAGTAGTTAGAAATTCATCATTTTTTAAGATTACAAGTGGCGTGTTCAAAGTTCAAACACAACACTTACATGTATTAAATATTGTCTCTATCAACTGAGTTAAGCTCGCGGAGACTTCGACTTTTGGATATAAGTTGTATGGTTGAAACTCAAGACTTAAGTTTTGCATTGATCATTATAAATATAATTTTAATTTTAAAATTAGTTGTTCAATCTAGTTAACAACATGTGTGATTCATTCATGATTTTTTCTTCTTCCAGTTATACCCTTAAACAAATTTGACTATAAGAATATTATTTTGGTGGTATCATTAAAAAAGATAAGAATTTGTTATATGTTTTTGAAAGATATTATATTTGTTATATTGTAGGTATCATTTAAAAAGATAAGTATAATTTATTACAATATGTAAGTGCAAAATATCTATTATCTGTACCTATAATTTTAATCAAAATTTCATAAAAACTATTGTTCGTAAATTATACTCATTAGCGCAAAAAGATGGGACAGACAAACACGGAATGCCCGTTTATATGCTAATAATAATAATAATAATAATAATAATAATAATAATAATAATAATAATAATAATAAAAACAATAAATGAGTGAGAAAAAAATATAAGATGACAAATAACTTCAACGGTTACAATTGTCATTGGAAATATCAATCACCATTTTGACTTTTTTTCATTAAAAATATGTTCATTTTCTTCATATAAATTGCTAGTAAGTCTTTAACTTGTTCACGCTCCATCATCAAGATGCTTGTTCTTCTCTCTTAATGTCTTAGTATTTTTTGGTTCAACCAAAAAGCCAATACCATTTTTTTTCCTCTAGTTTCACCATCTCCCTCGATCTTTGCACTCTTTACCAAGTTACTTCAATTAGGGAAAAATAGAATTGTTGAACACTCTTATCTTCGTCTCTTCAAAAACACACATTTACTACCAATTTTTTACTTCTTCAATGGATAATGAAGATTGCGATCTCTTATCTATTGTTCGTAGTTGCAACGCTAGCACATTGACTACTCCTACCACCATTTTTGAAAATCCACCGCCACCTCAAATTGAAACAACTACCAATAACATCACATTCCCTCAAAGTGTCACACCATTTTGCTTTGATGATTTTACTTTTAACCAAGAAAATAATTCAATCTCTTTTCCCCACTTAAACCAAATGACTTCATAGATCTAGATAAATTGATGATCAATTTCAATCCCATTCCCACCCCGGCTACCACTAGTATGCCAAAAATCAATACCACCACCACATCTTCCCCCACCACCACCACCTACACTATCCCATGCCCCTTGACCACCGCCATCCCCACACACATCACCAACATTAACACTAGTGTTCATATTATCCACACTCCCACCATCACTACTCCCACCTCTCCCCCTACCATTACCCCCATTATCACTGCCACTGTAATCACCCCAATCACCACTACCTCAATCATATCTGCTACGAGCACTACCATGACAAACACTAGTGTTCATGAAAATAATCAATATCCCACCAATTATAATTTTCCAATACTCGCTGGACAACAACAGATTCAACAAAACATCGACAATCAAGCGTATGTTCCCAAACCTGTTGCACGCATTGATATCACAACCGCTCATTTTGAATGTGCATACAACCATCCATCAATTATCACCTCGACAACCACTGCCCCAATCATATATGCTACAAGCACTATCATGACAAACACTAGTGTTCATGAAAATAATCAATATCCCACCAATTATAATTTCCCAATACTCGTTGGACAACAACAGATTCAACAAAACATCAACAATTAAGTGTCTGTTCCCAAACCTGTTACATGCATTGATAACACAACCGTTCATTTTGAACGTGTATACAACCATCAATCAGTTGCACTATGCGGATCGAGAAAAAGGTAAAAAAATTATTCTATTATTTCATATATTTTAATTATAAATCAATTTTATCGTGTCCAAATAATTGAAATATTTGTACATAACTTGGTTCAAGTGAAATAAAATCATTTTACCTTTCTTTTCTTATAGAAAATATAATAACCAAATGGCATTGGTGTGCTATATAAGGGAGGATGAGCTTTCAAAAGACTCGTGGGCGTGGAGGAAATATGGGCAAAAACCCATTAAAGGGTCTCCACATCCAAGGTTTACACACATTCAAAACTCTATCTTTAAGATTTTTCTCTTTTCTTTCACAATAAATTCAATAATTTTGTTACCTAAACCAAACACTCCCACCTTCGGGTTTTAAACAGTAATTGTAAGCATTCGGATCCTTGTCAGTGCATATAATTGTAGTGCATGAAATTGTAATTAAATTCAACATATGTTATCTTAATCATGGTTGCATTTGTGTTTCAATTTTGAAAACATTAAAAATTGGTGTATATCTAGTCCATAAATGACGTTGAAAGAAATCAATAAATAATGTTGCAGGAGCTATTACAAATGTAGCACTTGGACAGATTGTCAGCAAGAAGAAAAGTTGAAAAATGCAAAACTCAAGAGAACACTTATATTGTGACATATGAAGGTGAGCACAATCATGCAAAGCCAACATTAAATAAGAATGTTGTTGTTGGTACCTCCCAGCGCAAGTCACCAAAGACTGGATTACACTCTGCGGAAGAAGTTGGATCATCTACAAACATCACAAATTCAGGTTCGCCTAATGTGGTGATGTTGCAGATTGATCATCCGGAGAGCAGCAATGCCCAGGCTCTCGCTGATCAACCAAAAACCTCTTATCCGAAAATGAAACTATTAGAGAGTCAATTACCTGGTGTCGAAGAAGTTGGATCATCCTCAAATGTTAGAAACTTGGGTTCACATAACAAAATGATTCTGCAATTTGATGAGCGACAAAGTAGCAATGTTACGGGTGTTGTCGGTAGCTCAAACCTCCCATATTCTGAAATTGGATTCATTGGAAGCTTTGATGATAATGATAACATTTTGATACCAAACATAACAGCTTGGTCAGAAGATTATTTAATGAACTTCAACCGCCTCAATGGTGGTGCTCTATTCCCTTAGTTGGGTATAACCCAAAGAGCTTTCTTAGTTTGAGCTGATTTAGTTTTGAGTTGAACTCTAAATATTAAATTTAATGGTTTTTCTTGTTGGTGCAATCTTGCCCAAAAATTGCTCACTTTTCTCTTTACTAATTACTCTTTACTATTGGCTACAATGATATAGGGGGAAATTTTGATTTTTCGTTGGTTATTTGGGATATGAATGTTACTCCCAGCAATTGTTGCTTCTGTTGTGCTCTTGTTTTATGTATATCTTTTTGGGCTTTGGTGCGTTGTAACCAGTTGTTTGTGTCTTAAATCGTCAAGCTTCTTCGACGTGTTTTTATGATATGTTATCACCTATTTTTTGACTTCTTGTTCTTGTTTGTGGTTTTCCTTGCTCGTCTTGTGCGAGGATCCAGTGTATATATATTAGAGCGATTTTGAAGTATGACAATATTCTAAAGGTTTTTGGAATATAATGAGTAATAGGGTAAAAATGGATCTTTATTAGGTGGATATGCTTGTACACTTGTGAGCGTATCAATAGTGTTTTTACCTACTAGAATTATATTTGCAGATAGTAGATGTGATGTCTTTATTTGAGCTACTAATTTTTATTTTGAATTTTTTACGTATATTTTTTTTTATCTAAGTTGAGTTATCTCGTATACTCTTTATCTATTAAATATCTCTATTCGATTAAAAAAACGGCTTGATTTGATTTCAATTGAACATTCAATATAAAAGATTTTGCAAATATCAGACAAGAACAATAAAACTCAATGGAATACTAGTATCTACGAGTTAGTGCATGAAATTTACATGATTCTAAATTAAGTGCTTCTTTAAAAGAAATCATTGTAATCAGAACATTTAATCTTATTTAATCTTAGTGATTCCAAAAATTATTTACCCAAATTTAGATGTTTGAATCCATTATTAGACCAATAATATTTACTATATCATTTTGGTCAAGTTCTTTTCCCTATATGTCAACCAAATGTTCTACAAAGATCTAAACTAAATTTAAAATGGGTTTGACTAACATGTGCAACATTGCACTTGTTAAAGGAACCAAAAGTAGTAATATTTTATTGAAAAACCACAACTATTTATTAAAAAGTTATATATTCAATACAAAATGTTCAAGTTTCAATACAAATTTACTACTTTAAATTTCTTAACATGTGCAAATTTGCACATGATAGAAAAACCCATTTAAAATATAGTAAGAAAATTAAATAACAATCTGGGTAATAAAAGTTATATATAAATATTTAACCAAGTATATGCTTTTTTTAAGGGGTACACTTAAAATATATGATGATTGGTCAATTTTTATGAAGGGTTTGTGTACCATGTAAAATAATGTACATGTTAAATTATATAAATGTTTTGTGCTTATTAATAAGATCGATAACATAAAATCTATGTAAAAATATATATATTGTTGGAACAAGAGTGGTTCATATACTACCATTGTTCAATCCAGTGTAAGAACAAATTGATTTGTTTACTGTTTTAAACATTTAGAAAGTCTCTCGCCTGTGTGCTTGAGCAGATAAGTCTCTTGATGAAACCTTGAGCATTTAGGAATCTCAATCTGGTGTGATTGAACAAGGGGAAGTTTCTTGGAGTTGTCCTTGAACAAGGAAGTCTTTAGGTAGTGACCTAGACCAAGGAAGCAGTTGTGCTTGAGCAAAGAAGTCTCTTGGAAGGGTTCTAGTGCAATTTGTAATTTTGTGGGTTTATAGTGAAATCGCTTCGAAGTGCAAAGAGACTGGATCACTCCTGTGTCATGGGAGGAACCAGTATAAAATTGTTTTGTGTCTGCTTTCTCTCTCTGTCTCTTTATCTTTGCGATTTATATTTATCCGATACATTTAAACTGAGTCAGAATCTGTATATCTCAGATTCTGACCAGTATATAAACACCAAAGAAAAAGAAACTCGTCTCTCATTTATTTTTTTTCATCTACTCCTAAAAAAACAAATGATTTCCTTTCCTATTTTCAACTCCATATAAGGAAAAACAAATTGTATGTGTCCCAATATAACTTGATTTTTTTACCATGTGAAAACGTTTAAAGAATATTGCTACATCTAATAATAACATGCCAATTTTTTTTCAATATATTGTTTTCACGATGAAATCTAGCAATTTAAAAGATATTGTGTCAGTGCCGAAACCAGAAGAAAAAAAAATTGAATGGGCCACAAAAATAAACTACACATTTGATAGATATCTACCACAAATGATGCTATTTCTTAAGATGATTGTTCCTTTGTCCCTCTACTTTCTTAAAACGCCTGAAAAACAACGTTTGATAGATACATATTGAATGGCTTCTAAATTAAAACAAAAAAGTCGTTTGGGGTTACGAACTACACGTATTTTGGAGCCAAAAGTACAAAATTCATTCCACAAGGGTCAAGAGATACATGCTTAGGTCCAAATGGTTGAATGACTATGAGGTCCTTATGATAAAGTCACCCAAGAAGTAAGAAGGATCCGGAAGAACTACAAATAATCACTCCACTATTTACATTTGTTGTTATGATAGAATAACATGAGTCACCATATTTGAAAGGTAGAAGGAAATAAAACAAGTTAGAATATTCAAAAAAAATATTTTGTTAATTAGGTGCTCCCCTTGAAAGAGAAATTTATTTTTGATTTTGTTTTGGAGCCAACCATTATTAGAGTATGAGTAACTTGACACACAAGCAATCAAATTTCTTCACACTCGAACAATGAACTTGTTGAAACTTCTAAAATTGTTAACCGTCAAATATGTTAATAGATAGTTAGTTTTAGTAGATTAAATTCAGTTTGTTAAGGTGCTAAGTTGGATCCTTCAACAAAACAAAAAAAAGGTGTTCAGTTGGTAAGAGTTAGTTAAGCACAACCGGCAAACTTAATTAGAGTGGTTTGCTAAAAATATCAATGTATATAAGGCATTCTCATTTGAGAATATTGAATCAATGAAATCATTTGTAATGAATGAAAGTGTTGTTGGAAATTTAGGTTTAAATAAAATCATATTTCATAAAACATGTTCAACAATTATGAATTAATAGCGGAAGCAAACAAAACATTGAACATGATTATGATCGGATCTACGACATGTTTGATTTATCAAGGATATTGAGAATTAGGGTATTAGGAATACCTGGATAAATCTTTCATGGCAGCACTCACAACAAAGGAGTGATGATAGCGGCGGCTGATTTGGTTCTTCCTCAACTGGTACCTTTATGCCTTAAGTTCTCTTCAGATGAGGAGAAGAGAGAGTTTGCCGTGTACGGTGTATTGGGGACCATAGTCTCTTTTATATTGGATGGCCATTAGGGTTTTCCATTATTCCGTTAATGGGTCATCCGGACATCCACTCATTGAGTCCATAACAACTAATTAAATATTTAATTAATTATCTAATTAGAAATCTAATAGTCTTATTATTTAATTTGATCACTAATCAACTAAGGCTCACAATTGATAAATAGCTAATATAATTATTGTTACCATATTTGTCCACGTATTGATATTAGAATATAATAAATAATAAAATATTCCAACAAGTCTCAGATCAATAGATATTGAATTTTAACATGGTATCATTGAGCCTATTTGGAAGTTTCATTGTCCGCAAAGTTTCAACAATCTTTATCAATGGAGGTAATCAAACCATTGATGATATTATTCACCATACCTCCACAGTTCCGATGAATCTGCCATATAACTCCATTCTTCGAAATCTGGTCTTGCAAATTCTCTCACAAGATGAAAAGAAATTATTACTTTGGAGCCAACAAGTCAATGGAAACATCATTGCGCACAACCTTCATTGATTCATCCTCAGTCCTTAAATCACTGCAATTCGCGACAGAAAAAGATCGATTTTACGGAAAATGCTTTGACAAGTACATGCAGTGGCTTGTCCAAGATCAAACATTGTTTGCATGGCTTCTTTCTACAATTTCTGGTGGCATTTTTTTTACAAGTTATTCGATGCCGTCATACTTTTCAGGTTTGGGACAAGATTCACAAATATTTCAATTCCGTTCTAAAAGCTTCAATTCTTCATAACTTAAAATTCAGTTCAATTCATAGATAAATTAGCCAACCATGATCATAGTGTTCACGATTTAGTTTGTTGATCTATTTGTCCTAATTTCATTATGAATGGTGTTTCTTAGAGATACATTTGGTTTACCAAACTATCGTTTTACTTAATATTATATTCTTTTTGTTGGGTAAAGTTTGGCCTACCAACTTTATATTTTTCTTTCCTTTTCCTTTTGGTTTTATTAATATTTGAAGAGTGTTGCATGCAATTTGTGAGTTTATGGAGTGTCAACCTAGTTAGGATGTCAGAAGCTCATAATTATGTTTTGTATTCATTATGATACTAGAAAAGTTTAATAATTAAGTGGCCACCTTTAGAAAAGAAAATGCTGTTTGAGGTGATTCAGGTTTCTTTATTTCTGTTTTCAAAAGCAAATTTGAAACAAAAAAAATCCTTGGGGTGAAATAGGGTTTAAATAGTTTTTTACTTAATTTTAAAATAGTTTCACTTAAATATAAAAACAAAACAAAAAATAAATATATAATTTGGTTTTTGTTTAAACCATATAGATCACTCTTACAAACACTACGACAATCAATTGTTCCTTTTATTAAAGATGATAACAACAACAACAAATTCTATTTTCTTACGCATATTTAGGGAAAAAAATTATTACCTTGATAATCACAAGTCCTTGCCATCATTATTTTATTACAGTGATAAAATTGTGCATTTGCGGTAATATCACCAATCTAAGACGACCATTTCCTATGAGACACCCCCATTAAGAGAGAGGGGGGATATATACATATATACACACACGAATTAAATTCTAAAACTTTTACTCTACTTGTGCAATATTTTTTCTCTATTCTTATGAAGACTCTTAAAAACTCAAAATAGAAGAGGAGAATATATTTTTATTAAAAAGTTAGTTCTTGCAGAAGATAAGCTATAGGGGTTTGGTACCTATAAATTTATTACATTTTATTTTTAGTGCCTCTAAATTTGTTCATCAAACAATGGTCCTCCAAATATTTTGAATCAAGACTTTTGGTTTCTATTTATAAGTCTGTTCATGTGTATCATTTAGAATTTTTAACGTTTTTTGGCACGTATGATTGGAGTATTATTAGAATCTCTGCATAAAAAAATTAGATTTTTACAACAAAATATAAATTAAATATGAATTTTCAACAAACACAGAAAACATAAAAATTCATATTTAATTCATTCTTAGTTTTATTTTATTTGAGCAGAATTCATTCTTAGTTAAAAAGTTATAAACTTTTGCAACAGATATTTCTACAATACTAAATATAACTGCAGAAATATTAAAAATTTCGAACAATACACATGAGATGACTTAAAAGAAGGGACTAAAAATGTTAACTGAATTTTTTTATAGAATCATTCCATGAAAAGAAATTAGAGGGATTAAAAACAAAATTTGATATATTTATAGGGACTAAAAACTCATTTGACACTAAATTATAAATATTACTCTAATGTTTTAAAAAACCATTTTTGTGAGTAAAATAATTTTTTAATAATAAAAATTGGTACTTCTAGATTAATAATATAATAAAATACTATATAATGTTTGAAAAAAATGAAAAAATCAATTCAAAGAGATAAGAATGCACTTAATACTAAGAGTTACTACAAATCTCATTAAATTTGTGTTTTAACTTTTAAATGTAGAAACGCATATTCACAAGTGCAAACAAAATATAGTTTTATGGCACAAATGGAAAACATGCCCAACAAGATGCATGATTTATGACAGCCTACAATAAGTTATCATTGACTCATATATCCATTTGTGAATGGGAGAGCATGACACTAAATTTGTAAAAATCTATGTTTCTTAAAACACATGCGTAGCAAATGAGAACTCTCTAAGTATGATACAAAAAATGTGTTGCTATTGGCATTTTTTAACAAAGCATCATCATTATTTATTTTTTACGTTTTAGTCATGTTTTGGTCGAGTCCACTTTTGACTAACCATGTTCAACTAAAAATCCTTGAAAACATGAGGAATGAAAGTGAAAATGGAAAAGACTAAAAAATTAAAATCATTTAATTTTATATTAAAAAAAGTGAACCTTGACTCTTTTTTGGTGAAGAGTGAACTCCGCCTTTTTTTTAAATAGTCTAGTAATTAGAAATTCACATTTTTTAAGATGAATAAGCGGCGTATCCGGAGTTCGAACACTAACCCTACATATATTATGCATTGTCTCTATCAACTGAGTTAAACTCACAGAAACTTTGACTTTTGGGTATAATTTGTATGGTTTAATATTTAAATCAATATCAACCACGTTAACTTTTTAGGATATTAAAAATGGGTTTTTACTAGAAGACACATTTTATGAAGGTGTCTTTTAACAAGTTATTATATGAGCATTTGTTAAAAGACACCAACTAATTTTTATGAAGGTGTATTTTAGCAAAGTTAGAGCTAAAAAGTGAAAATCACACCTTGATGTGTGGGTTGCTAAAAGACACCTTCATAGGTGGCTTCTAGCAAAACCCATTAAAAATTATATGTTTTGGGTGAAACTCAAGACTTAAGTTTTGTATTGATCATTATAAATATAATTTTAATTTTAAAATTAGTTCTACAATCTATTAACTACATGTGTTATTCACTGATGGTTTTTTCTTCTTTCAGTTATACCCTTAAACAAATTTGACTATAAGAATACTATTCTCTTGGATATTATTCAAAATGATAAGAATTTGTTATATTTTTTTAAAGATATTATATTTATTATATTGTAGGTATCATTTGAAAAGATAAGTATAGTTTATCACAATATAAAAATGGAAAATATCTATTATCTGTACCTATAATTTTAATCAAAATAAAAAAAAAAATTATTCAAAATTTCATAAAAACTATTGTTCGTAAATTATACTCATTAGCGCAAAAAGATGGGACAATCGAGCACAAACTGCCCGTTTATACGTTAATAATAATAA
>Ga0315915_1000121_pt1 | contig 58796 bp, 28 predicted proteins | sample MpolbnodulesMG_FD_207738 | JGI IMG/M metagenome (GOLD analysis project Ga0315915, IMG submission 207738) | Medicago polymorpha root nodule microbial communities from Los Angeles, California, United States - branched nodules | ecosystem: Host-associated > Plants > Roots > Nodule | place: USA... | reverse complement strand
TAGCAATTATCCAAGAAGGATGGGAGGCATAAGGCTTTAGCCAAGTTCTAAATTGAGAGGCCTGTTTAGACTAGGAGGGGAGTAATACATGTTAATTAGTGAAAATTAATGGTTCAGATTTTAATATTTAATAAATTATTTATGTGTACTAGTGATTAGACGGGCACTTCAAGTTCGTCTTTTCGTTCTTTTTATTGATCTTATAAGTATAAATTACAAGCAATAATTTTTGTGAAATTTTGATTAAGATTAATTTGATTTTGATTAAAATTATAGATATAGATAATATATATTTTTCACTTTCATATTGTAACAAACCATACTTATATTTTTCAATGATACCAGCAATATAACTAATATAATATTTTTTTAAAAATATAATATAATATATATATATATATATATATATATATATATATAAATTCATATCTTTTTTAATGACACCAACAAAATAACATTATTATGGTCAAATTTGCTTAACGGTGTAATTGGAAGGAGAAAAAGTCAGTCCAAAACGAATTTAGAACATTAGTAGCAAGTTCGATCACGATTGAACGAAACATATTCAAGTTCGGCATTTTAAATTACAAAACAAAAATTAAATTTTCTCTTTTTTAAACCGTTTGATCTTGATCGAATGGTCATCAGTGTTTTAAATGCGTGAATGTGTAATCCGGTGATTGCATGGAATTTAATTTTGTAAGACTTATTGTATGTTAGGTCTAAGAGTGAACAAGTTATGAGATGATGTAATTTTAGTTAGGGTTTAAATTGAAGATAAAACCATAGAATGCTTAAAGCAAGGGTATCAATTACCTCACCCTTAGGTTGGCCCTTCCATTATAAATATGCACTTTAGTCTTATAAAGTATGGATTTACTTTAGTGTGTCAAATCTTTCTTTTTATTACATTGTCAAACTCAAACCTAAGAAAAGGAACTAAAAAGTAGTATATGTTAGTGCATTCTTTCACAATTAAGTTGTCCTAATCAATTAGAGTGTGATTTGCTAGCAATTCATGTCGTGTCTTGATTCTTGTCACAGCATTTACCACTTGTCAACTTGGAGTGTGTCTGTTCATTTCCATTCTAAATAAATAAATGCATGTTTTCAAAATCTATGTAATTTTCATTTCATTACAAACAGAAGAGAAGATACAAGCTGCAAGTAGTAGTAACTGTGTAATGTCACCATAATCAAAAGGAACATGCTTGGTTCGTATCCAATGCCATGTCTTGATTATTGTTGTATCATCCACCTGCCAAGTTGGCACGTATAGTTGTTATATTCTTTTCAAATCGAAATTATGATTTTTTTTTATATATTGATTTTGATTTTAGACTAGATGGAGAGATTACGACGTAAAAGTAGAAGTACAGAAATATTAGTGATTTCATTGTATGTTTGCATACACTAAAATGAATTAAATATTAAAATTGCGACATGCTATCATAGTAAATATATGATCAAGCAACGCAATTGAAGGCGTTCTTGTTTTACAAGGATTCAATTCTTTTGAGGATTTTTTTTTAAGTAGGAACGGCAAAAAAGTCCATACACATGTTTCGGAAGATAAAATGTGATATGGATAGAACACATGGATTCCTAGGGAAAAGATGGACATATGTGCTCGTCTTTCTTTCTGCTCTTTTTATTGCGCTAACGTTTGTAAATTATCAACGATATTTTATAGAAACTTTGCGTGTAAATTACAAACAATATTTTATATAATTTTTTTTATATAGATAAAAAATAATAAGTATAGATATTTTTTTACTTTCAAATGTAACAAACTTAACAAACCATATTTATAATTTTCAATGACAACAATAATATAACAAATATATCCTTCAAAAAATAATATAACAAATATTATTATATAAAAATTTGTTTAAGGGTATAATTGGAATAACAAAAAATTCAACTTAAAATCTTTCCAAAACCTCCTATTTTCTTTATATATAGTATAGATTCTCTCAATATTTCTTTTTTAACTGCTACGATTAAACCATCAAACATAAAAGAGAAAAGGAGTTATACAATTTTAAAGAATGATCGATGGTTTGTAACAATTGTGAAAAATTATGAGAATTTTTAAAAGGACATAATTCATTTAGGTCTGAGAAACATTAAAATAAAATAAACATACTTTTTCAAACAAAAATAAATAATAAAATGAACAGATATTTCAATTCTTTGGTATCAAAATATATGTCTACCTAACTTTGATGGTAGAGATCGTCAAACCCAATTGAGTCTCCTAACTTTAACTTAGTGGGGAAGTGGACTAGTCCTCCAAGAATCTGTACTTTCCATTGGAAGATCTCACATGGAAAGCTCTTAACAAAACATCATCCTTGGATGTTGGATACTGGTGTTTGCCCTAGATGCTCTCAAGCGGCCAAGCCCCATAAACCATCATGCATGTGCTTAGAGATTGTGATGTGATGAAAAATTTGTGACATAATTTTATATCTATGGATGATGAGAGGTGGAGCTCTTTTTTTAGCCTCGATTTATGGCACCAGATCGGTTTTTGCAACAAAAAAAAAATACAATGTTCACACCTTAGTTTATAAGAACAAACTCTAGGGAGAAATTAAGTTTCAGGTTGATGGGATCGACTGTAAACACCACTTTCATACACGCAAGTAAAATATGTATTTGATTTGAGAAATGATATATTTTTTTTTTAAGAGGAGAAATGATATTTATATAACTATTTTTTCACAATTTTTGGTTAACTTCTTTTTCATCTTTATATTGTGTTATTGGCTTATTGTTCTGTCTTTCTTTTTTTTCTTTATTGTTTTTGATCAATTAGAAGAGAGAGAAAGAAAGTTGTCATAAAATAGTTGTACAAAATATCACTGCTCATTTGATCTAAGGCGGAATTATTTGATTTTAGCGGCCTAAAATATTTATTTAATTTTGATTTGGTCAATGTAAAATTCAACATATATTAGAAATATTTCCTTTAAAAATAAAAAATATTTGATTTCCTAATTTTTTTTCTAATAATATTTGATTTCAAAATTACTCGATACTTCTTCCGGTCACTATTATAAGCAAAAAATCACTATTTAAATTTATTGAAGAACTAATGTATTTAGTCTATAATATAGACGAGATAAAAAATCACTATTTAAATTCATTAAAAAACTAATGTATTTAGTCTATAATATAGACGAGATACATATGTAAATTTTTGTTCATAATAATGACCAGAAGAATTTTTGTTCATAATAATTACATACATTTTTTTTGCAATTTTTGTGTTAAAGCTTCGGTTCATAGGGGAAATTATCCTTGTAATCTAGGGTTCAGCTTGTTGGTATGTAAAATATGATTAAAACTTTTTTCATCATAAATCAAATTTGGACTCACTCAAACGATTTGTCAACCCGATTTTATTAAGTATATATTTATAATTTTGTTCATTTTACTATGACAAAATTACAATTTTAATTTCCCTATTTTCAAAAAATAAGTTTTGGTTCCTATTGTAAAAGCTGTTTCTTTTTGTCCAAATTTCGAATCATTTTTACTTATGTGAGTTATTAATGATGTCCCTGTAAGCTTAGTTTAGTTGATAAAGGCACCGTATAATACATACCTCTGACACCACCAAAAAAGTTATTAATGATGTGTCAGTGCTTTTTAAACATGTGTTTGTTGAGATTGATTAAGTGAGACATATAAGTTCTGCCACATAAGTAATAAATATGCTGCATCAACAAAGTTGACCCCATTTGAGTTTTGGGTGGAAAATGCAGAAAAAGTGAAATTGACCCCAATTGTTTTTTTATTGGTTATATGTAATATAATGTATGAGAACATAATATGATTTTGAGTCTAGGTTCATAGAAATTTGAATTTAAGTTTGGATTATTAAATTTTCAGATTTTATTTGATATACATGTACATTTTATATCAATTTGATTTTATTGTGTCTTTCTTATTTTAATCCACTCGATGCTATTGAGTATATATTTATAGATTTGCTACTTATTAATTCTTTTGTGATTTTTCAATTGTTTTTATGTAAATTATAGTACAAGAACATGATATGGTTTTGAGTCTAGGTTCATAGAAATTTAAAATATGGAGTACCATATTTCTTTTTTATTAGATAAAGCAAGAGTGTGAACTTGCATCAAAGTGATAATCGACATCATAACTAAGTTGACACCTCTAGAATCACAAATCCTTCGCATACATACTCAAATATCTATTACTCTCTCTGTTTCATAATGAGTATCGTTTAAGGTTTTGGCACACATTAAGAAATGGAGTGAACTAATTATTAGACATAACACTTTTATTTTATTCAAAAAAATTTATTAGACATAACATTTTTACTAAACTGCCCTTACTTTATAAGCAAAAAGAAAAACTTAAAGTTGCATTGAAAAATTGAAAATTGTGTGAGAGAAAAGTTGGAGTATTTATTAAGTGTAAAGTTGGAAGAAAAAAATTAAAGTTGTATTGAAAATATAAAGTGACATTCATTTTAAAACAATTTTTTTTTACTAAAGTGACACTCATTATGAAACGGATGGAGTACCATGTTATTCTTATGAAATGTTATGTTTTATTGTGGATATATTTATGTTATGCACTCTGTTACTGATTATAAACAAATTTAACATTTTAGATTCATTCAATTAATGATGTATGTGGTTTATTGATTTTAGTGAGTATATATTATAAATTTTTGTAAATTTTTATCCGAGCCGAGTCTATTTTTTTTTAAAACTCGGTATCCAATATAAGAACTGACTAATCCGGAGAGACCAATCCCACCGCCCACTTGCGGGGACTCCGTTTAAAGCCAGAGCAAGCTCCGTATGAACTTAGCACACCGAAATTGACACCAGAGGGAATCAATCTTAACTTAAAAGGAGCAAACTTCAAGATCCCAAGCCAACTATCAGACATCCTAGATGGGTTATGAGTCTATTTTTATTGATTTAATAATACTAATAATAACGATTTTTTTTTTGAAGAATAATAACGACTCTATGATACACTAAAAAAGCCAAATTATATTATTTCTTTTTTTTGGTTTGAATTATTGATTGATATGCAATTTGCAACACTCCATTTTTGAATTATAGACGTATTTCCGTCTTGATTGAGTCCCTAAAAAATAGAGAACTTAAGAACATGAGTGATGAGCCATTGGTTGCACCCAAAGAGCAAGAAAACACAAATGCGTGGCGTGGTGGTTGAATGATATATTATAATGTTTTATACATAGAATAGAATAGGGAACATTACTAAAGATGAATCGTTGATGATGTTGATGCTCTATTCTTTTTTGCTTTTGTTTTTTTCCTGAAAACGTTACAAAGATGCTGTTCCTTCGAATATGTATCGTGATATACCAAACTTTTTACAGCTCGTCCTTCAACCAAAATGTTCCTCCGTACTTTCTTCATTTTTTGTGTCTAGGTTCAATGAATGTATGTAACACCTTTTCTTCCTAGATCCCTTTATTTCTAATTGTATTAATTAATTGATAATTAAAGGATTTGTTTAATATCAGAAGAAATTGAACTCACTTTTCTTTTCGTATTATTCAATAGCACACTCTCAATTAAGGTGGGTTGGCTTTAGTTAAATTTTGATCGAAAGAAGTATTGATATGTAATATTAATATGTCTCGAATAATATTATTTTTAATGGAGTTTGAGTCTTTCATTCTTTTATAATTGATGAATCAAAGTTTAAATTTTGATTGAAAGAAGTATTCATATCTACGTAATATCTAATATGTCTGAAATAATATTATTTTTAGTGGAGGAAATCTATGAAAGATTTTTTTTAAGGGTTTTGCCTGAAGCTATCCATGAATGTGTCTTTTAGCAACTCACACCTCAATGTGTGATTTCCACTTTTTAGTTATAGCTTTGTTAAAAGACACATTCATGAAAATTAATTGGTGTCTTTTAACAAATGTTCATAGAATAATTTGCTAAAAGACACCTCCATAAAAAGATGTCTTCTAACCATACCTTCCTTTTTAACATACTCCCTTATTTTAATAAGTTTTTTTTTTTTTTTTTTTATGAGAGAGAGTGTTTTTTAGATTGTTGTGCATGCGGACTTTGTAAAGAAAATTTGCAATTCAAGCATATTCTTTCGGGGTAAATTAGAATAGCATTTCAGAACACTTAAATTTAATTTGTGGGAATATTCTGTAAATTTACTAAAGAGCTAAAAATTCTAATAACTTTAGATTCTCACCAGAAAACACATACATTTCTAGTATTTTGTAGATAATCACAGCTTTTGTAAATTGAGAAAATATTACATGTAAACTTCCCATTGTTCTAATTAAATGATACACACGTCTCCTGTTTTTTTGTTTTAGTTGATAAATTAGAAAAAACATCACCTCTTCTATTTTTATATAGGTGTATACATGGAAGAAATATATGTATTTAAAGCATAAGTTAAAAAGATGAGTGCAATTTTCTCTAAAACTTTAATTAAATAAAAGAGTAAATATGGAAATTCTTTTGACGAAATTCAATATTTTTATTATCATTTATAAAAAAAACTAATAAATTATACTCCGCTATCTAAGAGACATTTAAATTACACTTCACTCTCTTTTTATGTTAAAATATATATGTCCTTTTTTTGTGATTTAATTAATAGAGTAAGTTTTACTTTTCTCCTCTCAGAGATGTTTGAATTATACGATGCTTGCTTAAAAATTAAATTTGTATTACTCTTTAATTTATTTTAACATAAATGAAAAATCATGATAGAAATCAGCCTTTTATTATTTCTTTTTGTGATAACAATGAACTTTAAGCCACCATAAAAACTTAAGACAATATTTAAAAATTTAATTTTTATTTCTTTATAACTTTAAATGACAATAATAATTAACTTTGAACATTAATTTATTATCAATGTTAAGATTTTTTTAGAGGATTATTAATGTTATGGTTCTAGAGTATAAAAGTCAATTTAAATAGCATTTTTATATCGGCTTTTGAAATTTTCTCAAGATTTTATTTATAAGGTTTTTTTTTTTGGGTAGATAGACGAAATGGCAAAGCCATTATAAACTCACACACACAAGTGGAGGTACCGGGGTTCGAACCCCGGTCATGGCATCCGGCCTAGCAATTTCGGCATTTTACCAGTTGAGCTAGGACTTCTGGATTTATAAGGTTTAAAACTATATGTTAATGACACCGTGAATAAAAATAGAGAAAAGATTATACATTAGAAGTTTAGTTATATCAAAATGAATAGATTGTTTGTCACACTTGAGGTGCTAGATCATTGGTAACGGATTGCATTGTAACCTCAAGGTGCTGCGTTCAAATCCTTTTAAGGGAAGTGAGTAATAAATTATAACATAAATGCGCAGCGAAATGTAATTCCTTAATTTTTAAGGAGGTGACAAAGTAATTTTATCTTATACTCGTATATGTTTTCATAAGAGAGAAGTGAAATCTATATTTTCATACAACAAGAGGAGAGATCAATGCAATTTAAGCATCTCTTAATCGAGGTTCGTTTAATTTACTCAAATAATTCTAATACTTTACATATAGTAATTTTTGTTAATAAAGTATATTATATTGTTTTGTATTTTTGGACCATATATGATATTGATTTATTATTTAAGCCCTAAAGTCTCTTCTGTGTATAATAAGGTAGAGAGAATAGAGGCAAAGAGATCCCAATGGGACAAGTGGCCACTGCTTTGTTTCTACACTCATAAACTTTAGTTGCTCTGTTGCTACTTCTTCACCTACTTCATTCTCCTCATTCACAGCTGGTATGTTTCTCTCTTCTTATTCATTGTTCTATCATTCATTTAATTGCTTCATTTTTTTCTAAACTTACAAATTAAATGAATAATCATCTATATATATGAAAAAACAAATTAAAGGAAAAAAACAAATTAAAGGAACTTTCTTTTTTAGGCCACTCCTTTCATGATCTCAACTCTTAAATATCTCTAGAACAACCAAAGTTACACAATTTTATTTGATGATTTAAATGGGTTTGGTTTAGGTTATTACTCATCGAGAGTCTTTGATTGTAGAAATTAATGCTGAAATTTAACATCTTTGAAGGAAATATTAGCTGGGTTTCAAGTATCAAAGTGCAGTGTCCCTTCCATATATTGATCTCAAGCCATCACAACTATATTAAGGGACCTAATTTCTGTTGATTTCAGGTACATTTATGCTACTTTTAATTCGATTCTATGAATATTCTTCTTCACATGCCAAAATCCAAAGATCAAAGTTATATCATTTATTTATTTAATAAATTAGATCAAATCATTTTTGTGTTTGTTGATTAAAAAAAATTGTGTTTGTGTTTGCTTTCGTTTAACTAACTAATTAGTTATTTAATTAATTAATATGTTTGATGTGGTGAAATAAAGTTGCTAATAAATCAAGAGATAGTCTCACATGGCATTTAGTTGATAGATCTATGAAAAACCAAAATTTTGTCATAATCTTGTAAAAAAAATAAAAATTATCCCAAGGTTGGTGGGTTATGGATTTTGTGTACGGAAATGTCATTGACTAATGTTTTGAAGTTATTGAGTCTTGAAGTCTGATTTATTCATAAAATTAGCCAATGAAAAGGGAGGAGGACATACATGTTCTAACATAAGAGGTTGAAATTAAAATATTGAGCGAATCACATAGGAGAACCTCAACGCTTCCTTATTTGGTAAGTTTTTTTATTTTGATAAAGACCTTATATGGTAAGTTAGAAGAGAATGAAAATCAAACAATATATATTTAAAGTTTGGTAAATCAGATTTTAAAGGCAGTTTAGATTATTAGTCTTATAATTTTTTGTCCAACTGTTGGGACTGAGTGAATGCACTGACCGTGTATTGTGGACTGGTTCATGGTCCAAGCCATTGAATAGAGTTTTTTTTTTTTAATTATTTATAATTTCTCAATCCGACCCCAAAAACATAGGGTTATTGAAAGCACATTTTCGATGGTGTATTTTAATAGATTTGAATATATAGATGGTAGATTGAGAAACTATCATAATTTTTTACCTTGAGTAATTTTGCTCATTACCATCACTTTTTCATGGATAAACATCTTTTGAATTTCTCAAAAGAAGCTTGGAGTTTTATTTAGAGAGATAGATATGCACAAAAGTTTGGTGGGATCCATATTTTAAAATAATTTTAAAAATGGGTCCACAAAAGTCATATATTTGACTTTTTTCTTAGAGGATCTCAACTTATTTCTCCTCAATTTTTAAATTGTGGTAATTGAGGATCCATATTTAACTTGTTTGAACAATAAACTATACTTTTAATCTTGTGTGTTCCTTTTCTCTACCTACAAAAAGATCTCTCAAGAAGACTGAGAGAAAACTTGAATCTTCCTCTAATGAAATCTCTCCACCCAAGGTGCTTATAATATGTTTTTCATCCATAATTCTCATCCAAAAGCTCTCAACCCTAGCCCTTAAGTTTCCCTAAAAGTTATATCTTCTTGTTGATTTTTTCACTTATTCAAGAATCCTACATGAAGCACTCAACATAAAAGCCATACTTTTCTCTTTATGCCTGCTCTTCTTGCCTCTTGTTGTCGAACCCTAGCAACACTCCCAAAAGGCACCAACCTTTAGCCTTTAAGTTTCTTAAGGACCCTCTATTTGGTACTTTCAAAAATGACTAAAAAAACTTTAATTATAGGCAATTTATAAATAGAATAAACTACCCCTATTTTTAAGTCAATATCACACCATAATTCTTCAACCTTAACTTCAAAATAGTGATGGTGTTAATTTAACCATCAATCACCTTACTACTCATTCTTACGTCCAAATACACTTTGTAGTTCCACAAGACTTACTCTAACCTCTTCAACCCTCAGAATGTCTTCAACTTTTTTCAAGATCTTTGCATCCAACTACCCTAGGATTTTTTAAGCAGCTCTAAAAGTTGTACCATAACCTCTTCAACCCTATGAAGGTCCCTTTTCGTTCTCTTGAAGATCCATTTGTATCTAACAACCTTTGTCTTTTTAGGTAGGCCCAGAAGTTGTACAATACCTTTTTCAACCACGGAATGTCTTCTATGCTCTTGAAGATTTCCTTGAAATCAACTAGCCAAAAACCTTTGGCTTTTGAGGTAGTCCCACAAGTGGCAAAACATGCCTTTCCTTGCATCCAATTACCATATGTATTCCCACAAGTTTCGAAGTTTAATTTTCTTTGCTTTCAAATGCTTCCCTGAAGATACATGGTTATGAGTCCAGTATCTTTTCAACCATAATTAAATCATAATGCAGAACATCTCCATAGTTGTACCTTTAGTGAAACAACATCCCCCTTTCCATACTCCTTACCAGATATCTATGAGCCAATGTTTGTTGTCTTTTTCTAGGTCTACTTGTGGAAGACTCCGTCTTAAGATGAGTTTTCTCCACCAGAGATTTCAAACACATACATACATTATTCCTTTTACCTTGTAACATGTAAAACTCATTAATCTGCTTTCTTCAAGCCGACCAAATATTTTTAAGACCACCTTTCTAGATTGACGATGAGTATTTTTAGCATCACCTCGCAAGGCTGGTAATGAGTATTATTACCAATGCCTTTAAAAGTTGATGTTGAGTGTTTAAAGTCTCTCCAAAACCTCTTTGCACTTGAGGATCCACATTACCATCGTGATCTTTTTCTTCATGACCTCTGTCAACAATTTATCTGTGAGGCATAAGATTATGACACTTCTTGAATTATCTTTCATTTTAGTCTTATGTGATTGTGCTAGGTTGACCAACCCTAATGCCTTACCCTTTAAGGCATCTAAACACTTACGTTGAATCAATATTGCTCTCCTCTTAACTTTCCTCACGTCAAAATCGTTGTTTCCAAAATATTTCTCGTGTCAAATTTGATACACATGTTAATCACTTATAATATTTATTTTGTTGCCCCATGGTGGGTGCCATTTGTTATGAATTCGAACCCTTCTACAAAACCAATAAGACAAAATATCGAGCAAATAACAATGACAACCAAATAATACAAGCAACAATATTCAACCAAAAAAAAAATCTAAAACCCTAAATTTATAAGATTTACACAACCAAAGTAAAGATAAAGATAGTAAAGGAAAAAACACACCAAGATTATTTACCCAATTGGGTTCAAATTGATCTATGTTTTGGGGGTTCTTTAGTCCAATATAAACAAGTCTTTATAAGAGATACAACATACAAGAAATTAGTTTCAACAAGAAACCCTAATTTCTACCCGTTTGTTTTTCTTCTCTCAACCCACAAGAAAACCCATCAAGAATACAAGTGAGAATGCTTGAATCCTTCTTCTAATGAAATCTTTCTTGCCAAAGTATTTAGAACGTGTCTCTAACAAAAAAACCCTTAATGACCATTAAGTTTCCCTACAAATTCCCTCTTTTGATTATTTTATCTCTCATTCAAGAACCCCACAAAAACCACTCAACACTACATACATGCTATTCTCTTTGTGTAACCTCTTCTTGCCTCTTGTTTTTGAACCCTAGCCATAACCATGAAAAGACCAACTCTTAGGCTTTAAGTTTCCCAAGGATCCCCTTTTTTTTGGTACTTTTAGGCAATGAGGTAAAATTATAATTTTATAGGAAATTTTTATATAGATTAAACTACCTGCGTTTATAAGTCAATATTTCACCATAATTCTCCACCTTAAATTCAAAACAGCGATCATGTCAATTTAACCATCAACCATATTGATGATTATCCTTGCATCCAACCACACTTTTTAGTTTCACTGTTACCTCTTTAACACTCACAATGTTTTCCGCCCTTTTGGAGATATTGCATCCAACTATCCTATGGTTTCCTAGGTAGCTTCACAAGTTGTACCATAACCTCTTCAACTCCAGAAAGTTGGTATGTATTCAACTTGTTTACTTTGTGTAGGAACATTTCTAAAATAGCATGGTATTTTTTTTCTTCAAAAATTAATAATAAAAGTATCTAATAATTTAAAATGGAACGTGTATTAAGAGGTTTTTCTTCTTCTAAATATGACATATATTTAGGGACAAAAACAATAAATCAATCAATTGATATTCTTTTATCGATGTGATAATACCTTACACTATCAAATTTTAAGAATGGGTGGAGTAATTGTTTTATTAAAAAGAAAATCTTAATATAAAAATAACCTCATTTGAAGAAAAAAAATTATATCCTAGGACGAATCATTCAAGAGAATTCGAGTTTGATTCTGGACAAAAAAATACTGGTCAGACTTTACTCTTACATTGCAACGTCAAACTCTTGATTAGTAGGACCCATTTACTCTTAAATTGTTAACATTTGCGATTCTCAACATCCATCTCTTGATAATCCATTATTAGAAAAACATTCCTTGATATTAGAAATCGGAAAGCTATGGACGAATGTGGTGCCAGTTAAAAAAAAACAATTGTATTTCTAACGAACAAGTTCTAAGATGGATCGTCTATTACTAAACTGTAACAACGACTGACGTTTGTTTGACAAAAAAAAACATCAAATCAGTTGAGTTTTAAGTTGCATTTGTTTATTTTTCTTAAACATTATGATAAAGAAGATTATGATTTTCTACTTTTGAGACTTAGGCCAATCATCGTTATAATTATCGACGATTTTCAAATACTAGTCCATGAGTTAGTATAGTGGACCACCTATCAAAATGGTTTTTTTTTTTTTTTTTTTAAGGAAATCAAAATGGTTCATCTTAGAACTTGTCTTTAGTGGAGGTAGTCTTTATTGATTTTGACACCTTACCTTTGAATTTGATTATTGTTCATTTATTTATATTATAATAATCTAAAAGCTAGCATGCTCTTGACCCGTGGGAATTATAAAATATACTTTACAATCCTCAAGCTTACCAATGAACTAAAAGATTTTCAACTATGCTCTGTCAAAAAAAAAAAAAACTGTATAATAAATAAGTATAAATATAGACACGAGATGTTTGGTTCTCAGAGCAACAAAAGGTGGATTCATTGTAATAATTTATCAGTGCCTCATTAAAGAATTTGGCAAAGCCAGATCCTACAGACTAATTAATCTGTTTGTCAATAGTTTCAACTAGGAATGTGCATCTTGGCTTGTGCAGTGGAGATAGCACCATGACGGGCCTTGGGCCCAACCTAGCAGTCTAATGAAGCCTTTCATGCAAGTCATTAATCAAACCTCGTGTAGTGTTTTTGCTTACAAAAATGTTTCAATTAAATGGTGTTCATCAATATGGAGCAGCTGCATACAAAGAAACTATCAACCACTGCTTAATTTCTCTAAGCAGAAGGACTATAGAATATTACATGTTGCTGCTCTATGCATCTTGGTGTTGCTTCTTCAAGGTAAATATATTGGTTGGTAACTACACATGTATTATGAGCTTCTAGCCCCGTTTATTTTTCATGATATCCTGTTTTCATTTTTAACTTACCTAAGACATATAAGATAGTATAGATCAAATATTTTTCTTTTATAATTTTCTAAAACTGATATAATATTTTTTCTGAAATTTTAAAAATGTGAAAACACCATATTCAATTATTCATTGTTTCTAAAAATGCATTTTGTTTTCTAAGTTGCCTTCCATTTTCTCTCTATCACAATTGTTTATTACACGAGTCTTCCATCTCATTGTTAGTAATTTAAAATGAACATAGTTTTTAAAAAAATGGAAACTGAAAATGTTTTTCTTTGAAAATAAATATATCCTTATTTTCTGGTGATTCTTATATAGATCTTGAAGACAATCTAATTTGAGATTAATTTCTATGCACTTGCAGTTTAAAGCTTTTTACACATACATTCAATCAAATCACACCACACATTTTTATATGCTAATTCTAAAATATCTCTACAAATATCTACGTAGCGTGATTTGATTGGATGTATGTGTAAAAAATATTTAGGTTGTCGACGTGTACAAATTAAATGCATCTAATTTTATTTTACATGTTTCTATTTACACAGGTTGTGATGGATAACTGTTGGAGCATATATCAAATTTCATTGATGGCTTTTAATAAAGCTCATCAATGAAAATGGTCAGAATCAGTTAAACTAAGATACCCTCTTGTACGGTCCAAGGATATAAACCTACCAAATGTGTATTTGGTGAGGTCCTATTTTCTTGAGCTGTTGCTGAAGAGAGTTCCCCTTGACAACTTCAAATTTGACTTTGTTTTCTTTTTGTATTTGCTGAATTAATCAAAAATGTTGATCAGTCTACTTGGTCACGGCTTTAGTTTAATTTTGTACTTCATCATTGTAATAGTACTTATTATGAGTTTTACCTTCCAGAACGATCTTTGGAACAGAATGTAATAAATTTTATATTGATGTTTAATTATTGCTGTGATAGATTATATATCTTGGTGTTGTGATAAAGTTTGCTGAACTTTTGAATTTCTTACTGATCACTTAAAACATGATGTATTTTCTTGACAAAATTACACATGCAGTCCTTTAGATTTTACCTTTAATTTTGATTGGTCTTTTAAGTGTTATTTTTCAAATTGATCCTTTATGATACATTTGTTTGTGTTGTTAGTCTTTAAATTTTGCCCTTGTTGTACTGTAGTCTTTTACATTATATTTTGTGACTCTGAATCATAAATTTTGTTGTACAATTAGAGATGATCAACATTCAAGTGTCCGTTCATCACACGGAATGATAAATTACTCATTATTTTAATTAGGTTTGTAAATTTTAACCATTATAGCAAAACGAAGGCATTTTTGCAAACAATGAGATACATTGGTTTTAATGTTTTTGAATTTGAGAATTTAAATTTAAATAAGGGTGAGTTTTAGCATGGGGCAGTTGTCAAATTGCCCCATCTTAGATCAATTTTGTTTTATTTGATGTTAGTTATACACCCTGCATTTTTATATTACAATTTATAGCCATATTTATTTATAATATATCAGTTTTAATTTTAATTTAATGGGGACTAAAATATTTTGAAGGGACAAAAACATGTCACTTTTTTAGAAGAACTAAAAACAAAATTCGATATATTTATAATGACAAAAAATGTATTTAACCCTAATTAATATTAAAATGTTTTGTGGAAGAGATTAATATTACAAAGTTAGATACAAACTAAATTTATTTCTTTATAAATAATGTAGTAAATATATATATTTACGTCATATTTTTTTAGCCCAGATTTAAACATGTCTGTGTTTTCAAATTAAAAAATTATTGAGAATCAGTTGGACTTATAGATTTTTAAACGGGAGATTAAAAAATAACGTATTTACAAGTAAATTAATTTGAGTCAAATTATAATTAAGTAGGGCTATAAATTGAACTATAAAATGCAGGTGTACATGTAACAGCAAATAAAACAAAACTGATTTAAGATGGGGCAATTTCACAACTGCCCCATGCTAAAAGTCGCCTTAAATAAGAAGAAGCAAGAGGAGAAATGATATGAGCATTATTGGGTTTTGTTTTATTTGGGTTGGTATTTCATTTATTAGTTTCCTTTTCTCGGATCTTACAACATTTAAAGTTGCAGCAGAGTTTAGATCCTGATAAAACTATTTTTATTGTAAAAAAAGAAAAGAAAAGAAAAAGAAACAAAACAATTATTACATTGCAATTACTATGTTTTTTTTAAAGAATATTAACTTTGTTTATTCTCATGTATATAGGGAGGGTAACACCTGTGCCGATGACTTAACTAACTTAGGTCTCAATTACTCTCTTAATGATTTTGTTTGGTTTGATAGTATCCCTGATTCAATTAGGGGGAATACAATAAAAATAGGATGGGGTTACCTAATTATAGATTTGTTACCTGTTAAAAAGTTTTGGCCTAGTTCCCTTTTTTCTTTATTGTATTTCTTTTCTTTTGTTTATTGAATTTTGAATGATGCTCCATGCATCATTTTTTTTTTGCCAAAAAAAAATAAAAATTATTACATTGCAATTGGTTGCCACTTCATTGTTTTCACCTTGACCAATAATATGTTGTAAAATAATGTCCACTAAAAACTAATGTAGAGGTCTAACAATCAAATTACACCCCCACAATTTTTTTGTTGCAGCTGGGTTGCGCAATGTCGTACATGCACTTGATATTCTTAATTGTTTTTGAGATTATGCTAACAGAACTAACAAGTGATTTGTTTTTGTTAAAATGAACCTTGTTTATAGGATCTTCATAATCATTCATAAAAAAAAAAGAAAGATTATCATCAATTATTATTCCACTTCATGTTTAATCACTAGCTTATAGTAGCATTTTAGAAAATAAGCCAAATTTAATTTTGACCTCACAGTAATTTGAGATATAATCTCATATTAGTAGCTACCTTTACACAATTGTGCTACATACCTACTCCCTCCGGTCTCAAATATAAGAAAAGATTCCTTTTTTAGGTTCATTGAATAATTAATGTATCTGCTTTACAATGTAGATCAGATACATTAACTACTCAATTGACCTAAAAAAAAAATCTTTTCTTATATTTGAGACTGGAGGGAGTATTTTCCATTGAGGACCAAATAAATAATAACAAAATTCAAATTCAATGATGAAAGATAAGTTCAGATTAAACTAATCATTGGATGTTTCTACTAAATCTAAGTTTTAGCTTCATTATTATTTATTTAGTCCTCCTCGCTCCTCATCCATGCTTCCTTCATGACAAAGAAAATGACCTCACACAGTTATACCATTCTTGGTATGTGACATTTCAGTGCATTCAACTTTTATGGAAAAACTTTAATATATTATTATTTTTGTATTATTCAATTCTATAACTGTGTCATGTCACACACATTCCAAAGAATAAGATACTGAAATACATACAGCTCATACACAGAAGATTGGTCCATTACTTACTCATGTTGAATGAAGCATCCTCTCCTTTTCTCTCTCATTATTACACCGACAGAGCATAACATTACCTTATATCTCATAGCTTGATAAAAAAAACTCTAGAGCAATAGAAGAAAAAATAAAATAAAAGTGTAGTTGAAGAAATGGAGTACTCAATGAGACTAGGGTTTCTCTCATTTTTGTTGATAGTGTTGCTTTTTGTGACAAGTTCAAATGGGGAAGACCCTTATAGGTTCTATACTTGGAATGTTACCTATGGAGATATTTATCCTCTTGGAGTTAAACAACAGGTTATTTATATTGTTTTCTAAATTATTTTTCTTTGTGGTTCTTATTTTTTAAAAATGTGAAATATATAGTGATTATATTTGGTTTGTGAAATGGCAGGGGATATTGATAAATGGGCAGTTTCCAGGACCACAGATTGAATCTGTCACTAATGATAACTTGATTGTTAGTGTTTTCAATAGCTTGGATCAACCTTTCCTTATTTCTTGGTTAGTTTACTCTCTCTTCTAACTTTCTTGTTTAGTTTTTTGTTTAAAGTATTAGCTACAGAATAATAACTATAGTTTTGTAGTTAGTTACTTTTAGAGTTATTATTATTACTAGAGAAAAACTTATTATTATTATTATTATTATTATTATTATTATTATTATTATTTATGTGGCTTTATTTGAGTGTTAGACTAATGCTATGAGTATGTGATGATTCTTAATAGGAATGGAGTGCAGCAGAGGAGGAATTCATGGCAAGATGGAGTGTATGGCACAAACTGTCCAATTTCACCAGGGCAGAACTTCACTTATGTTCTTCAAGTAAAGGATCAGATTGGTAGCTACTTTTACTTTCCCTCCCTTGCATTTCACAAGGCTGCAGGTGGTTATGGTGGCATCAAAATTAACAGCCGTCCTATGATTCCGGTACCTTTTCCTCCTCCATCAAACGATTTCACCATATTGGCAGGAGATTGGTACAACAGAAATCATACTGTAAGTAGCTTTACTCTTCAAAAAGGATGCATATTTCGTGTCACACAGTTAATGATCTCAAATGTCCGATTTAAATCAATGATTGAGATCGTTTAAATTTGATTTAGTGAATGTGTGATCCGAGTCCGCTGTTTTCAATTCAATGACTTCCACGAATAAGTTCCCATTTGAGAAATAGTGTGCAATATCTGTGATATCTCACCTAAACTGTAATTATATTTATTTCTTATTTTCAGGATCTTAAGGCCATTCTAGACAATGGAAGTGACCTTCCTTTACCTGATGGACTTATCATCAATGGTCGCGGTTCTAATGCTTACACATTCACAGTTGATCAAGGTACATTTCAACAACTTCAAGCATTTTGTTTTCTTGAAGATTGATTCTATGATAAGGATATTTGTTAGAACAGCAAATCCGATTCTAAAGAAAACTGATAAATAAACTGCACACAATAACTCCAGCGATAAATTAGGAGTTCTGTGAATTTGAGTCATGCTCAACAATATTAATTACAATTTTCTTCCTTATTTGGCAGGCAAGACATACAGATTCCGGATATCAAATGTTGGACTCACAACTTCCATCAATTTCCGAATTCAAGGTCATAAGATGCAGCTAGTTGAAGTGGAAGGAATCCACACATTACAAAACACTTATGATTCCCTCGACATTCATTTAGGGCAGAGTTACTCTGTATTGGTCACTGCTGATCAACCACCACAAGACTATTATATCATTGCTTCAACACGATTTACATCTCAAGTATTAACAGCTACCTCCATACTTCACTACAGTAACTCGGCAAAAACTGTTTCTGGTCCTCCCCCAGGTGGCCTCACAACTCAAATCGATTGGTCTCTCGAACAAGCTCGCTCCCTCAGGTATTGTTCTCATTCATTCTTAGTCCATTTACTGTTATGAACTTGTTTACGTGATCCTTGAGTGATGTACTATAAAAAATATTTCATTACTCAGGAGGAATCTTACCGCTAGTGGTCCAAGACCTAATCCACAAGGATCTTACCATTATGGTTTGATAAACACAACGCGTACAATAAGACTTGAAAACTCTGCACCAGTTATCAATGGCAAGCAAAGATATGCTGTTAATAGTGTTTCGTTCATCCCTGCCGATACACCACTTAAACTGGCTGATTACTTCAAGATCTCCGGAGTTTTCAGCCTTGGAAGTATTCCCGACAGTCCCACAGGCGGTGGTGGTTACCTCCAGACATCTGTTATGGCCGCTGATTTTCGAGGCTATGTCGAGATTGTGTTCGAAAATCCAGAAGACAGTGTGCAATCTTGGCACATTGATGGCCACCACTTCTTTGTTGTAGGGTAAGTATCACCTAACAAAATTCAATCTTTTTCTTTGCATGCAAGCAAGCTATATCTTTTATATTCATAATCCAGCAAAAAACCAATTTAGTTCTTGATATTGTAGAAACTATCAAAGTAGTCCTTGAAATTAGTACTATTTTGAAATAGACTCTGAATTTGAAAAAATTTCGATCATACTAGTCCTTTTACACATGTCAATTTAATCCCTAGAATTATCTGGTAGAGACGATTGAAAATTTTCATATTTACGGATTGTTTTGAAATTTTGATAATTTCAAGGATTAAATTGATGTTACTCAACAATTTTAGAGACTAAACTAACGAGTCATTCGATAATATTCTAACATTTTTATGACATCTATATTTTCAGAATGGATGGAGGCCAATGGTCAGCTGCAAGCAGGTCAAATTACAATTTAGGAGACACAATTTCTCGTTGCACAGTTCAGGTACCTAACTTGATAATTTTTCCATAAAGAATTTCAAGTTTGCTATGTTATGATTAAATTGTGACTGAAAAATTTGCATGCCCTTTGTGTTTTGATTACTACTACATAGGTATACCCCAAATCATGGAGTGCAGTGTACATGCCTTTGGACAATGTGGGAATGTGGAATGTTAGGTCGGAGAATTGGGCTCGTCAGTACTTAGGACAACAATTTTATCTTCGTGTGTATTCTCCGGCTAATTCTTGGAGAGATGAGTACCCAATACCAAGTAATGCTTTGCGGTGTGGTCGAGCTGTAGGTCACTGAACTCGGTCGTTATAAGCCTCATTCATTCTTTGTGAAGTACCAACACATACACGACATGATACCAAAATATTGAGGATCACAATATTGAAAACCGGACATGCATTCAATATGAAGTATCGGTGCTGAATAGTTTGTTTTTCTTTCAAGGCTTAACTCGAGCCAATTTTCCTTTGTACTCGTCAAGATTACTATAGATGATAAATTATAGGCCGTAGATTGCTCTTACTGTTGTCTTCTTAAATCAAAATTTAACTCACTGTTTAATTTGCCACATGACATTCATATGCTAACTATATGTATTGTCATACGTTAGTTTGAATTTGTTGTTAGGCAATGCGACAATGATGTTTTGGATAGGCATGCAACAACTTTGGAAGTTCGTGCAACACCTTTTATGTTGTTGTTTTTTTTTGGAAAAGAGAGCTCATTTCATTTCATCAAAAATAATAGAGTGAATGCAAAATGGAGGTTGAAAGGAAAGAACTAGGACTAGCATGTAATCTAGACGCTCTAGCAAGGTTACGAGCGACTCGATTAGTTTGTCTCCTAATATAAGCCAGAGCATAACTAACATTAGATATGAGTAAAGTCCTACAATTAGATAATAAATTTCCTTGTTCATTCACATAAGAGCTATTATTAAGGAGTGTAGTTACAACTATTTGGCAATCAGGTTCGAAAACTACCCAAATAAGACTAAGTTCAAGAGCAATTTGGAAGGCTTCTTGTAGAGCGGTAACTTCACACTTAGCTGCAGTTATAACAAAGGGAAATACCATGGACCGTGCTTGCATAAGATGTCCAAGGCTGTCTCGAAAACCGATACTAATAACACCAAATTTTCCATCAACTTTGAAAAGAGCACAATCAACGTTACACTTGATCCAATATGCATGTGGTTTAGACCAAGCTAGAGTAGCAGATTGCACATCATCATTGGGGCAGTGGCACCACATGTAATCTTGAACCGTATCTAATGATAGGATGCAAGATGCATGTTCATTGACAAGTTTTTGCTCCCATAAACATGCATTGCGCGCACACCAAATACTCCGTAAAATACCTACAAATCTAGCACGGTATTCCGCTCCAAACATTCCAAGAATATCAAAGATAATGGATGAAAAACTACCACTTAACGTCATGTACGACTCTATCTTGCCCCAAAGATTCGCTTCTTTCCAACAATCGGTAGCAAAATTGCAGTGCATAAACATGTGCAACACCTTTTAATAGAATCTTGAATATGCGGAAAATTTAACGTTGGCTCATATTTCTATTTGTTGGGTGTGTTTGATGTGGTAAAAAAAAAAGAATAAGACATGACAACTTCAGTTGTATTGTGTTTGATTATAAAATTGTTCCAAGAGACTGGACAAACTTGGGGCAAAGAACAAAACAAAAACTGAAATTCTTGTCCCTCATTAAGCCACAACACAACTTTTTATCCCAAGTACAAGATGTTTAAAATATCAAAACATCCTTTTGCCCACCAAACATCGGATAAGACAAAAGTTGTTCAATAACATACAAGTTTGTCTTGTGTTGTTCTACCTCGTACTATGTTGTTCTGTCTTGTGCTGTTCTATCCAATACTTATCTTTTAACAGTTCGAACACACTTGTTATGTATGTATCCATCCAAGAGTTTTACACTCTGTACAACTTTTGCAGCAGGTCTTTTGTTTAATACTTCGCTTTTTCTCTACCACATACACCGAAGCCCTCAAAACCTGAAACAAATTAAAGTAACTGAAAGATGAAAAGATAAAGTCGATGACACTTGAACATTGTAAAGTCTACAAACGCCAACTGACCTTCAAACAAAGGATTATAGTGTTTGGATGGGGGGTTTAGAAGAGGAAAGAAGGAGAGTTTACTTTTTTTTTAAAAAAAAAATTAGGAACAATAGAAAATGTTTTTAAATATAAATAAAGTAAAAAAAAAAAACAATTCATTGCATTTTGTAACATTTCAGACGATTTTCAAGATTGTCGACTGACTTCACAAACTAACACGTGGGTGGGTGTGTTTATGTGTGTGGTCTGGAGTGCATTAATTGGACCTCCGCAAGGTTCAACTTTTTCTGCGCCTTTGTGCATTTTGCAGAAGCCAACCTCTCTAAATTTTGATCTTCATGCACGAGGTGTAGCTTTCCCCACGCCTTGGCGCAATTGACAGTAGCTTGCTTCATCATTTTCTTCATTCTTTCTCCAAGTTCTCATTACCATAACTTCCATAGTCACCATGCCCCCAAGTAATCCCTGATACATCTTGTAAAAAAAAATAGCATGACAACAAAGTTATTTGGTTAGGATGATTTTGATATGATTCAAAGGTCTTCCAAGATCAATAGATAATGCCTCAACTTATTGCAAAACTCAACTAAAACTCTCCAAAAACATACTCAAATCAATGTAAAATGACTCTGAAAAGATACTAAAATATTGTTATGAGTATGACTCATCATAGGTGATAAACATTGAAGATCATAAAAGAAAGTGACAATTGTGAAACAAAACAACGAAGAAAGAAAGTGAAAATGGACAAACAAATAAAAGAGCTGGAAAGATATCACGATGATCAACAAACAAATTTGTTACAAGAATACTTGTTTAAAATGATTAGGTCAAAATTGTAACTCATACATGTTTAATTAACCGAACCATTGTTTAAATGAGTAATTAAATAAGTATGGATTATGATTTTCTTCTAAGCATTCAAAAAGAGTTCTTCTATAAAATCTGATCGTTCTTCATTGTGATTTCTTTTTGCTCATTTTAGTCGTTTTTCCATTGTTGTTTTCTTTCTTGTTCATTATGTTTCTCCAATGCTATTATCTTTCATGGTTTTCCACCCACCATGGAACAAAAGGAACCCTTAATTGTTGCCTTTAACTATCCTAATATCGATATTTACCTTTAGGGTCTTGTTAAATCTACAATGAGAGGTAAAATAGTTTGATGATACATTTTGGGTTTGTTTATAACAGTCATGGTGGATGACAATCCTACATTGAATATTTATTCTCGTAAATTGCAACATTTCAGTCCTACATTGCATTTTACAAAGAAAATAAGTCAAATCACGGATAAAGACACCATATGTATAAAGTTATCAGAATCAATAAGAAACTCTAATGCCGGAGACATAACCATGTTCTATTTCTGTGCACATGAAGGGCGTAAGAAAGCAAAAGTTTAAGATAATAACCGAGGGTGTGTAGAACATTTTTGTGCCAATGGAAGTAAGATTAAAGGTGATGAATTGTTTTTTTTTGCCCTTTTGTTTGTTGGCCTAACTGTTAGGGTTTAAGATTTCGGTATGAGTTAGTTAGAGTTTGTAGATGACATTTAAACACACTTAAATGTCATCTACTTCTTTTATTTGTTCACCCTTGAGTTTTTAACTCAAAGATGTTTATTTAATTTTCTCCTTACTAATAAATGTGAAATAAAAAAATAATTAAACAAAAATATAATGCATTGAATTATAGAAGAAAATGTACCATATCTTTTGGTGTGATGGAGAATTCAAAAAAAATTTGATTTAAGAAAATGATTTTGTTGCGTTGAAATTTGATATTTTTTTTTTGTTTTTTGGAATTTGGGATGACCAGAAATAAGATTCAAAATAATTATCAACTTTGAGATATTTTTATAACGAAATTAAAAGAAGATGTGGCATAGCTATTGTTTTTGAGATATGTGATGATCAAACTAAAAGTGTATTTGACATAGTCACCGTCTTTTAAATTTGTCGAATAAAAAATGGATTTGCCGCATTCACCACTCGTATTATATAAATTTAGTTCAGGGCCGTTCCTATGAAATATGTGGCTCAGTTCTAGTTTTAAAATAGGTCCCAATAAAATAAAAATTCAATTTTTTTTGTGTAGCTAAGCTTCATTAAAAAATCAGAATCAGAAGAACTTTTAAACATGAAACAAAACAAAATAAAATTAAGTGAAAGAGAGGTGAAATTTACCTAATGGTGTCGTTTGGAATGTCACTCCTACGTCGTAGGAAAGAGAAAAACGAATGGTTTATGCGAAAAAGAAATAATTGTCGTAATTCTTTCAATGAAATAGTTTTTCAAATTGACATTAAGTGATTATACAAATTGATGGTGGTTTGATAGCATCAAATCTATGTCCGGAAAGTAGAACTAGAGTCTAGAAAAAAAAACTCATACGTGTACTGAAGAAGAAAAAAAGTAACATGTAATTTTTTAATTTAAGTGGGGGTGTGTATTATATTTTTTTTTGAGGTCCATAGTTTTTAGAGGCCCGATTCAGTAGAGCTTCTTGCACTTCCAAGGTCCGGCCCTGATTTAGTTTTACGTTAAAGTTAAAATATTTTGATGACAAAACAAAGAGGTTATGAAGTAGTAATTACTATTGTTATATATTTAAACTTTTGGTATTAAAATTTATTTTGTTGATGACCAAAACTAAAAGAAGATTTAGAGTAATCATCAATCTTAAATTTTGAGAATTGAAAATATTTGCATGGTAGCCAAACTAATTAAGTGAATTCAGTGTGATCCAGACCCTGGGTCACGGGGTGCAGACTTTTTTTCCTTACTTTTTTAGAAATTATTATAAATTATAAGTAAAAATAATTATTATAATATAAATAAAACCATAAATTGAAAATTTATAAATCCATTTGTAGACGGACCAAAAATATCAAAATGACGTAGAAAAAAAGACAAAAAAAAATCAAATCATTTATCAGAAATTAAGTTAAGGGACGTAATTTTATCTAAAAAATAACTATTTAAAAGTATAGACAGTATTAATTTAATTAGCCGTACACTTATGTCAGTATGTTACATTAAAAAAAGCAAAATAATATTTATTTTAAAACATTTGTATGTGATAAATCAACAATTACTTTATAAAGCTGTAGTAGGGGAAAAACGAGAATGAGAAAAATTAGAGATCAAGAAAATATAAAAAAAATGAATTATTGAGTAATATATAGTGTATTTGCAAAAGACCTTCTCAACAATGAATTTGGCCTCCTCTCACAAAAACAATGAATTTGGCCTAATGGTAAATTGTTGTCCATTGACATGAGGATCAAGCGTTCTATCAGCGGGTTTTCATCTTAGCCTTACTAACAAAAAATAAATTGGAGGAAAGTAAAAGACAGAATTAGTAAAGAAACAAAAGACCAAAATAAGTTTAAAAAATCACACTAAATAATCAGCAGATCGGTGCAATTCGGTGCAAACTAAACAATTGAGGGTGTGCAAGTTCATTTACAATAATATATTAAGTGTAGGATTTAAGATCTCAGGCCCTCCAATAGAGCTGGCTCCGCCATTTAGTGAATTTGAAGTGGCTATCACACAAAAACTAATTACTTTTCGTTCTTCTCTGTTTAACAAAATTTTGTATTTCTTGCTAAAAAAAAATGTATTTCAAGGTTTTACTTATCAATAAAGAACAGAAAAACACTATTAAATACGAATTTGTCTAACCATGTGATAAGTAGGCGTTTAAGGTCCATTTTGTTTTTCTTTTTAAGGAAAGGTCCATTTTGTAATTAAAAAAAGGTACATTTTGTTGTCCAAACCAAACATAGCCTAAACTTAAATTATTCACAAATTATAATTAAATAACAAAATTACACGATTCGTCACTTAACTTAGGGGGTGTATTGGATTGAGATTTTCAGGGATTTTAAAAGACTTTTTGATTATAAAAAAGTCTTGTGGTATTTAATTAAGACAATCAAGACTTTTTTAAATACAACGAAATCCGTTGGTATTCAATTATGATTTCTCACAACTTATAAAATGTCTTTTGGTATTCAAAATTTTATGGATTTTGATGGATTCTTTTATAGAGTGGATTTTGTGAGACTTTTTAGTTAAAAAAGTGAACACAATACTTATTCAACAATCTCACAAAAAATTGTGAGACTTTGGGAGACTTTCATAATTTTCTTTTTCGTATTATCCAAAGAGATTGAATTTCTCATTAGTTTAGCAAGGTCGTTCGTTACTTTGTTAGGATGAAGAAAACTTCCAGTCTATACAGTTAGAACCTTTGCCGGAATAATGTTGGTGGATTGTGAAGCTTCCTATAATTTCATTCTCGTAAGCTATTTGTTCAATTTATTAGTAATACTGCTAACTATATATTTTACGATGACTATGTATAGAACCATTTTCAATATGTAATAATTGGCTTCAAAGTTTGTTGTAAGTTTGCAATGAATATAACAGTGTAATACAATGCTGGAAAAAATAAAAACATCCCATAAACATTTAGAGGAAGAACACGATTAATATCTTGATAGAAATCCTTCGAAATTTTGGTAGTCCTTTGAAATCCTATAAAATCCTAGGATATAAATCTCTTGAAATTCTAATTACAAATCTTGGAAATCTTTTAAAATCTTAAAAGTCATTAAAATTTTGCATAGTCTTATAACATAGATGACTATATCGGGACAAAAAGAAGATATAAGACGAAAATGTTATCTGGAATTAAGTTAAAGGACAAATTATGTAATTTTACCTAATTAAATCAAGCACTAAATCAAACACTAAAACAATAATAAAAAATAATTACTAATAAATAAAAGTTTTAGTAGTAGAAAAAATCAAGCAAAAACAATAATAACATAAAATGTTATTATTCTTGTAAAGAAATGTTATTATTGTTTATCATTTCATCAGACTTTATTAATTTTTTTTTGTCCAGCTTAGCTCAATTGGTAAGGACAATGAAATTTTTTTTTTTTTTGAGATAATTAGACTTTATTAATTGTTATTACTTTTTCTTTTGAGCAATAATTGTTATTACTTTTTCTTTAGACTTTATTAATTATTACTACTTATCAAGCAAAAACGCATTTGCTCAAGGAAAAAATCAAACATAAACGCAGCAGTAAAAGGAAAGAGGTCAAAACGAAACCTCATATGCGATCCAAGACGGAGATAAGAAGCGGCATCGGCGCAACATCGTAAGGAAGCCAATTCCGGGCAGGTTCATCGATGATGGGGGTGTCTTGTGGTTGGTGTAGTGTGATGCAGTGAGTGTATGTGTTGCTATTGATTATGAAGTTGTGTGATTTTGTGTGGATTGGTACAATTGGTCGTGGTTACAGTAGGTTGTAGGGAGAGGAAAAACTTTGTTACATTTTTTGCCTTACTTTTTGTTTGCGAGTTTGTAAGAAAGGGGAGTGGAGAGTTTTGAAAATCAATAATGAGCAAGTGCAAGAGATTGAAAGGAAAAATTAACTCTCAAAGCCCTTTTTTTTTCCTTCTATTTCTTCCACTTGCACTATTGATTATGCAAAACCTTCCACTCCCCTCCAAACTCCCAAAGTAGTGTTTTTCTCCATGTATTTCCTTTCGTTATCCTCACTTCACTCTTTTGTTTTGTTCTCTTCACTCTTTCATCCTCTATGATTTTTCAGTTCTTTCTCTATTTTTCCAAGCCTCTTTTTTACCTCAATTTATACACTCCAATTCCTCTGTTGATAACCACTATGACCATATAAGATAAAATTCAGTTTTGGATTTTTGTTTGTTTGTTGCAAGAATCAAGAGTGAGTGCAGAAATAGAAGAGGGAGGAAAAAAATTAACTTTTGATAACTTGCTGGTGAAGAAAAGACTAAAGACTTATTAGGAAAAGAAAAGAAAAAAACAGTGTTGCTATGGCTGGACACTCCTTCCTTGATGCCAAATGGGAAGAAAAAAACAGTGACCATATAAAAGTAAAATTGGTATTAAACTCAATATAGATAGGGTAAGTACCATGGTGCAGAAACCACATGTCTCTCACAATCCTTTAACAAAGAAGAGGGTAAAAACAATATGATTTTTGATAAAAATATCAATACATGTCAACGATGCACTACTGTTTCTTTAGGATTTTTTATTTTAATTATTTTTGTATATTTATTTTGTCTGCTCTTTTGAGTTTGTCATTTTAGTTTCTAAGTTGTATTTTTTGTGTGTGGTTAGATTGATTAATGAAATAAATGATATTTTGAGATTTTAAGGTTTTATGAAGAAAAAAAAAATTAAATATCATGGCAAACATAATAAAATTTTAGTTGTTTCACTATTTTTTGAATTATTTTTATTTGTCCAGACAAAATTGAGGTACTAAGTTACCCTTATTTAATTTTATTTTCCTAAAAAATATGAATACCAATTGTTTTCATATTATCGTTGTCAAATATATTGAAATATAAGGGCATAAACTTTGTTCTTCAATGGACAAGTAAATGAATCAAATGCAAATCTTCAAAGTTTTACAGAAGTTGCACAAGTAGTATACCTTATCATATGAAATCAGTGCATGTTAGAATCAAGTGTGGGCAGGTTCTTCAACTTTGAACAAGGAACATGATCATCACAAAGTTGAGTACTGATGTTTTGATAAAAATGATAAAATGATCATCTTCAGATTGGTTATTGGTGGGTAGATCAACAAGAATAGAATGCTGGTCATCAAAAACGTCACAATGAGTAGATCGATAAAAATTAAATTGATTGATCTTCCCCGTGATTGTCTACCCGTGCATAGATCATCAAAAATTAAATTGATTTATCGTCTCTAGATTGCTTACCCGTGCATAGATCAACATAAATTAAATTGATTTATCGTGTCTAGATTGTCTATCGATGTGTAGATTGACAAAACACTATAACAAGTGGAAGCGGGTTGGAAAACACCTCTTTGATGCTCTCATCGTCCACCTTTGCCTATGAACCGTCAAGTTACCAGATAAATATTTATAGGTAAAAAATGGCCTTGAATAGGCTAAGATCCACACAAAGCATGCTCGGGGCGCGTGGGAACATGCTCCGGGTGTGTGGCCCAAAAACAACAAAATAATTTTTTTTAACGCTCAAAATAGACGGGGCACATGAGGCAGAAAGTAAAACAACCATTTGAGTGCAGCAATGCACAGGGAGCATGGGTTGTGCGCGCGACACATGGCCCAAACGTCATTTTTTTTCGTTTTTTCTTTATTCTTCAAGTGTTTTTCCTCCTTAATATGTTCTTGGGACTTGGGACAAAATTTTCCTAAATTGTTTTGTTTTCAAACCTTTGTTGCACTTGATTATCTAGCTTCCATAACTTCTATGAGGTGTTTTGCTTTGCCGAATTACATGATTTAAAGCATAAAAGACTCAAAAAGCCAATGAAGTTGTCGGGGTAGAAAAGAAATAGAATTACGGTGACTTAAACCAAAACATTCCCCAAACCATGAGAATCTCACTCTAAAAACTCTATATTATCTTCAAATGACTCTAAAACATAGCTAAAAATATCATATGATGAGGCGTCATCACTATCTCTTCCGAAATCTCCATTTTCTTGAAAATATTCCTATTGGTGGACATTTGTTGAGCTATCATGATCTACCAACTCTTGGAAGCCTTGCATTCAGTACCATGATCATCTTCACTATGCTTATGAACACTAAATTTTATCTCGCAAATGGAATTGGTGTTTCAGAGCGTTAGAGCCTCTGTTAACACACCAAATGTAAGACCCTTCCAAAATGTTATGATTAAAAGTGGTTTCGTGCGGCCCCTCTATTTTCAGTTGGTTGACGCTTCATATTATATGATATGGGGAGGAGTCCAATTTGCCTTCACTTTTTGCATTGGATTACACATATAATTTAATCCCTTCATCCATTTGCTTTCCTTGACCTTCATGCGTTGGAACATTTTAACTTCTTGATCTTCCGCCTGACGCCACATCTTTTCTTCCATCACTCCTACATCTTTTCTCAAATAATTTTTCTCATCTAATATCTCCTAATATCCCGCCTCTCACTTTATATAGCTCTCTTAGCGCAACTAGGTGTTCAAAACATGGTGTTGCAAGTACCTTCGCCAATTCCTGTTGTTGGGTTACCAATCAAAATGTTGAAGCCATTATGAAAAATGAACAATATCGAAGGTGGATCTAGGTTGTTAGAAAGTTTTACCATATGCCCTTGATGGGAGGGCGTCAAAGTTTCGGTCTAAAACACGATCCTGGAGTTTGGCCCTTGTGAAGGGGTGGTTGTCTAGGGTTTGTTAGGTGTGTACTAAATGTAATCTCTTACCCTAGATGAAAGTTCCTCGATATATAATGGCCTGTCTGAAGTCCCATTATGAGCCTCCCCAATCACTTCCAAACCCAAATCCATTTGAGGTGGGATCTTGAGGAATATTTTATTCCAACATGCTTTGATTGGGCATGACGTGGTAACACCAGGTATGGTATCACATCATGATCGACGACCTCCCTGTTTTATTTACTAAGGCCTAGTTGGTTGCTCGATATTAATATCATTCCCCAACATAGTCATTTTATGGGCCTTATGCCATTGAATTGGTCGTCTTCAGGGTCTTCGTGTCCTTTAGTGGGGTACCGATCTATAGATACCGTATACAGCCCCGAATCAAAGCTTACAAGGCGCAAATGCTTGAAGAGCTATCAATATCTTTTAGGTGACTCCTGCCCCTACAATGGGAGGCCGATTATAAGGTACCGTACAAGTTTTATCAAGTGCAGTGTGAGTAATCTGTGTAAGAGCATAAATGTAAATGTTGTTGAATGATCGGTAACCACATATTTGTTATCCTGTGCCTTTGTATAGGGAAGAATTGTGTGCATTCTGCCTCCATTCCTCCGAGGAACTGATACGCGTATCAAATAAAATATTAACTATGTATTTATTTGAAAAATATATTATTTATTATGTATATATATTAGTACTATGCCAGTAGTAATAGTTAGATTGATATCATTCCCTAAAGAATATTTAACGAGTATTGCACATGTTAGACAAACTCTACTATTAATCATTAATCATCTATGTATAGACAATTATTAGTGTTTTATGCAATTGTTAGCAGTTACGTGCAGGTGGTTATAGGAAGTTATTAGTGTGCTATTTTAGTTTTCCTCTTTTTTTTAGAAGAATGTCCTTTCTTTATTTTTATTTTTAGGGAAGAGGACATGTCCTTTCTTTGATTGGGATAATGATTACTATTAATATCTATATCTTATCTGGAACCTTTTTGTTGGTTGAAATTTTAACTTTCTAGCAAATTTTTAGTTGAAAAGTATGAAACTGTTTATTTAATTAGATTTGGAGAGTAACGAAAAGAAAAATAAAAATATTTGGAGACATTCGACTAGTTAATAAATACTTCATCCGTTTCACAATGAGTGTCGTTTAAGGTTTTGAAACACGGATTAAGAAATGGAATGAAATAATCATTAGACATAACACTTTTACTAAACTGTCCTTACTTTATAAGAAAAAAACAAACTTAAAGTTGCATTGAAAATTGTGTGAGAGAAAAATTGGAGTATTGAGTGAAGGTAAAGTTGGAAGAAAAAAATTAAAGTTGTATTGAAAATGTAAAGTGACATTCATTTTAAAACAAATTTTTTTTGCTAAAGTAACACTCATTTTAAAACAGAAAAAGTATAAAATAACATAAATGGAATGTTCATTTTGTTGCTTTAATTAATAAGACGTTAAGACTAAGTTTGATCATATGAATTTAAATCAATAGAATCTAGTGTACTAAGATGTGTATTTTAATTTGAATCAATAAACTCTGACTTTAATTTGAATCAATAGAATAAAAGAAAGTGTGCCATCTACCTTTCTTCCTCTTCCTTTTCTCCTTCTTAAACTCTAGCCGTCATCCCTTTCTTCTTTTTCTTGTCAGGGGGTGATTTAGGGTCAATTTTGACCTAAAAATCACCCCTTCGAGTTGTTTTTTCTTATATCCTTATTGAATAAGTGATTTCACATATTTTCTGTTTTATTTTGTTTGTTTTTGTGATTTCGTCGTCTCTGAACGACTCTGTTTGTTTTGATTTCTCGTCTTTGTGCGGTGTGTTTTTGATTTTCCATCTTAGTGCAGTGTTTATTTGATTCAGGTTGAAAGATTAACTTTGAGCAAGTGCAGATTCGATCAATGACAATGACTTTGACGTCGTCAACGTTGCAGATCCGGAGAGATGAATATTCCAGAGACTTTAATATAGTCATATTAGTGATATTTGTAGGCATAGGTATTTTACCGTTTTATGCTATTAACATGAATGTTGTGAGTTTGTTCACATATTCATCCTTTTTGTTCTTAGCGAATTTGAATTTGTATTGTATCGATGTACTCTATCAATTTGAATGAATAAATATCGTTTATTTTTGTCAAAAAAAAATTTAAATCAATAGAATGGATGGAACACACTACGTACCCATGCCATACACCTACACTACACCCCAATACCCACACACATCCAACAACAATAATAACAACATCTATGTCGACTATGATTTTTCTTTCCTAAACACAACATGCACACAGAATTCACGCGCTCAAATCTCAATCTATCTATCTATACCTCATAATGATAAATAGAACACATTTACATCCAAATTCTAAACTTTTTATGTTCCAATTAATCAAGTTAGAAACAAAGCAAAAATGTTGCAGCTATTGTATGCTGTGCTATTTGTAGAAATGTTAATGATCATGAGCTTTTTGTTCAAGACTCCGCTGAGGAATCTTGTAATCATTACTTTGAATAGAGTCAAGCGAGGTCGGGGACCGGTCGTCGTTAAAACCGTGGCGGGCACGGTGGTGATGATGCTCGGTTCTGCATTATACAGTATCTCTAAGATACAGCGTCGCTCCATTGAAGGTTTTGCAACTGTTGACCCCACCGACCAAATACTCTTGTCCAACCACGTGCTTCAAGCTTCTCTTTTGGGTAATCAAAATCAAACCACTGTCACTTTCACTCTCATTTATTCATAAATAATGTATCATTGTCATTATTACATTTGTTTTAGTGTATGTAGGGGTGGAAATGGGTTAGGCCGGGCTAGGTTTTGTAAGACCTAAGCCTGACTTACTTTATAAAAAGTGATTTTCTTACAAAACTATTTTGAAGGAAAATTGGTGAATATGAGTCTGAAACTCTCCAATATTTTCTAATTAAGTATATGTTTGAAAAATCAAATCATCGTTAATTTATTTCATTTCATATATTCACTCTAATTGTAGTATATTTTGGGATTGTGGACAGGGTTTGTTCTGTTCCTATCTCTCATGATAGATAGATTGCATCATTACATAAGAGAACTTCGACTTCTCAGAAATGCGGTAGAGACAGGGAAGAAACAAAATCGATGTTTTCAGAACAATGAAAACATCAAAGCAATGGAGCACAAGTCCTTGAAGGAAGAAATTGGTGCATTGAGGTTCAAAATTGAGAAACTAGAATCTGAATGTGAGGTAAAAGGAAGCAGGGTTAAGTCCTTGGAAATTGAAGTGGAAGCTCTTAAGAAGCAATCTGAAGGGTTCCTTATGGAATATGATGGTCTCTTGATAGATAATCAGAATCTTAGGAAATTGTTGGAGGGTATAGAAAAGAGATCTTCCTATGTTGATGACAAATAGAGTTTGTGAAATTGGTAGATTTTAGCTCTTATTGTAATACGTTGTTTCATAAGAAAAATAGGTTGTAGTTATAGGTTTATTGTAATGACTCAAGATACACCCAATAGAATAGAATAGATATCCAATTTCATTAAATATTTAAGTGATGAGTTGTGCTTTCTAGAACGATATAGAAAGATCATTTATGATGAATCGTTGCTTAGTTTGTTATGAAATATACCGAATTCTAACTTACATAAGTAGTGAATTAAGTGAATGTAACAAGCATCAAATAATAGTACAGTTATAGTTTTGTCTCTTTTCGAGTAATTTCTCTTTCCTCGTAGATACCACCAAAAGTTAGATATATATCAGGGTTTTCTAACTATATTAAAAAAATGACAATATCAAAGTATTTAAATAAAGTTGGACATCTATTCTATTATATTGGGTTTATTTTGGTTCATTACGGTTATAGTTGAATATATGTTAAGTGTTATTTTGAAATTAAAATGGAGAGAATAAATAATAATCTAAAAGTTAAAAATTGTATGAAAGTACAATGTTTGATGTCGGATTTTGTATGTAAATAACATTTTAGCACTAATATGGACACTTTCTTTCTACCATTATCTCGAACACTTATTTTTTTATTGAGTGAAATTCATGAAAGTCTCAAACTTTAGAAATAGATCCCGCGTAAGGTGGTGAGACTTACATGTGTTTCACTCAATAACAAAATCAGTGTTAGAGAGAGTTAAAAAGAGAGCGTTAATAGTATTTCTCATAACATTTTTGTATTTTAAGTGTTTAAATTAGGACTTCTAAAAAAATGTGTTTAAATTAGGAGAGAGGAGCTACCAACTAAAATTGAGTTTAACAGAAGGAGATAAACTCTTGTAATGTGACGATTTAAGGTTTGAATCTCAACTAAAAGAGATTTATATTTAATGTTGAACACCCTTTAAATAAGATTACCTCGAGTGAATACAACCTAAGAAGAAAAAATAGCACACTCACTAAACAAGTAGTGTATAAAATGGAAAAACTTAATTAAACATGCTCAAGTTACAAAAAAGATAAGGCCGCATATGATATTGCAATTGACAGCGTGCAGATCAAACTAAAGCGCACTCATTCCCCACCCCCTTATGTGCACTAGGCTAACACTTGTATTTACCCACTTAAATCTTGTATTTACTACTGTTTTAGGACAAATCTTGTATTTACACACTAAAATATAAGTGTATTCTTTGACTGTAATTAGTTATCATTTAAGAGTGAACAGTAGTTAATTATTGTTGGGGTTACTTTCGTCAGTTTGAGGTACCTGAGAGCAAACCATAGATGTCTGAAAAGCAATTTTCAAATCATTATTGTTTTGGATTGGACAAAGTCCTTTAACCTCAATAAATCAGGTCACCTTTTGCCGATAGCTCATGCGCAAATCATATCATGGACTCTCCCTAAATCCATTGGATCAAGGCCAAATAACCTACTTTGAATCGTTCAAACGAGATTTCAAATAAGGGCTTTGAGGGCATGAAACCTTAATTCCTCACTAGAGATGTTAACTCATAGCCTCTTCACAGTTACACACATTTTCTTTCACGCTAATTACCCACACACATGATAACCGCAAGACTTGAAAAGTTACGCGGATGCTTTTAGGAAACCCGTCTAAATTTTTAAATTGAAGAAAGTGATATGACTTATGTTCAGGGTGCACCATACTGAAACCAAGCCAATTAAATATACCTAGCCAAAATTTCTCAAAGAAATCGCAAGAAAGAAATAAATGATCAATATCCTCCATAGTGCCACACCCTCTGTGCAAAGCTGAGCATTAGGATGAAGAACGTGTCTCCTAATTAAATTATCTGTTGTAGGTAGGCGATTGTGAAGCAGACGCCAAGCAAAAATACTAAGCTTCAAAGGGACTTCCTTGTTTCAAATTGCATTTGTGTGATCAATTGGCATAATGTTAACCAACGACAATAATTGTTGAAAGCATGTAAATGTCAAAACCATCTGTCAAGAATATTAGGTTGCAAAACAATATTAGATAATATCTCAGCACTCTCTAACTTGCTCCTCCTTCCAAACTAATAACCTACGCCTCCACTCCCAAGCTTCACCCAAGAGAGTACATTTCAGCCATTGTTAACAGTTTATCTACAAGATCAAATAAGGGAGACATTATCATGTTTTATCATATTTTAGCTGGGATATTAAGCCCCGTATATAAGGGGTAATTTTTTATAGTATGGATTAATATCAGTGACTTTGATTCGTATCAGTGACTTGGTTTATTGTCTATCGATTCATATCTTGATTATTGTTTCTAGCCTACTTTGATTCGTATCAATGACTTAGTTTATTGTCTCTTTATTCGTATCTTGATTATTGTCTTTTGATTCTTATGCCAAAAATTCAGAGAAAAACAATTCAAATTATATAATTCAAACCATATAAGTACAAAGACTAAGCTAGTTTGTATCCTGGATAGTCAGTTTAAGAACCATACTAATCATCCAAACCCTCACCCTTATGTTTTACGCCATTGTTAGTTGTTCATGTCGTGTCCCATAATCCAAAATCCAATTTTAGGGCTACTTGATCAGGTTGCTCCGAAACTTTCGCATAAAATCAGAAGAAAAAAAATCAAGATCCAAAACTTTCATTGTTTAGACCCATTTTTCTTCGACAAAAAAAAATATTCTCAATTTTTTTTTAATTCTTCATATTCTCAGAAGAAAAAAGAATTGCCTTAGTTTTACCTAATTTTTAAATTTTGTGGTATTTTTATATTTTTATTTTATTTAACATGTTTTACCATTTTTTACTTTGTTTTTAAAAGCGAAATACACAATTGTGGCACTTGGAGAGATTCTGATTGTTGTTTATATAAAAACATATTTTGAATTCTATAATCCGAACTCATGTCGGATTATATAGTCCGAAGCCCCATATACATTTTTGTAAGAAAGATAGGGCGCACAAAAAATTAATAAGATGGAGAAAGTAAAAACATTGGATTGGTATTGGACTTGTAAGACCAACGTCTTTATAACCCTCAACCTATGGTATTCTAGCGCGCCCTGCGTTTTTTCCAAAAATGTTCTTGAAGTTTCCGGATTTAATAATCCGGAACGGTGTTTTCCTTTGTTAAAGGGTGAAAAATGAGTTACGGATTTTTCCGGATTTTGTAATCCGGAAACTTCAAAAAATAAGGCGCGCTACATGATTTTTCCGGATTACATAATCCGAACACCCCCTAAACACCATTTTTCAAGGGAAAAATAGTTCGGATTATATAATCCGAACTGTATCAGCACAAATTTTAAACATGTTTGTAACATGGATAGTCATTTTAGGGAACAATATTAATCTTCCTAACTCTCATCCTTCTGTTTTGAGTCATACTTGTTCTTAGTCAAAAATCGGGTTTTCGAGCTACTTGATCGGATTGCTCCGGAACTTCCCTAGAAAATCAGAAAAAATTCAAGGATCATGACTCCCGTATAAGGGACTTCTTACGGGACTTTGCCCCTCAAAATCCAAAATTCCATCGTTTAGACCCATTTTTCATTTTTTTAAAATTTTCATATTCTCATAAAAATTCGAAAAAAATTGCATTAGTTTTATTTGATTTTTAGAATTTTTTGGTGGTATTTTTATATTTTTATGATTTTATTTGATAGGTTTTTAGCATTTTTTTTACTTAGTTTTTTTGTTGTTTTTAAAAGCAAAACTCAAAACTGCTGAAATGTGAGAGTCTAATGACTGATTATATATGAGAATTGTCCGGATTTCCGAAATAGTAAACATGAATCCGGATTTTAAAATTCGAATTGCACAAGGGCATTTTTAGAAATTTTACAGGATACGGGAGAAGGCCATAAGGTGGGAAAAGTAATACGCCAATAAAAAACAATAAGAAACTCTCACTTTTTTGCCTTATAAAAATCTTAAAAGCCATTGAATATATGAGTCTTTTACTTAAATAATGTTCAACATCATTTTTTCCAATGTGAGTCTCTTATTGAGATTTGACATACTAACAAGTTCATAGTAATGAAGTCTAACGCAACCAAGGTGCTGAATTCGATTTCTACCAATCACAAAAAATAAAGTCTAAGTTCATGGTATCTTTCTCACACATACATAATTTCATTAATTTCTAATCAATACTTGTGTGAAATCCTTTCACTTTAGAATTTTCCAAGAATAAATTCTGTTCCGTTAATATCGATTTTTGTTGTCTGTACCCACATGTTTCCTAAGTTTTGGTCTTAGCTGTTATTGATCACAATTCATGCCAGTATTTCTCTTGATACATGGAATTTGACATAAATCTATCCACCCCAAAATCAGATGGTTAGGCAGAATTATTGAGGTTGTAAGTTGTGACGGAGGACCAAAATTATATCTCCGCATAACACATTCTTGATGAGGGGCTAAGAGCTTTAAGCTGCGACCTAAGGACTCAAATGGATAATAGTCTCATAATCGGTCTAAATGACCGAAGCTTGTGGAAAAACTTTGTGGAACCATCGGAGTGTCAAAGACCCTAATTACGGTGGTTTACTACCTGTTTTTATCAATACTACTTTGCTACAAGAGGGTCGAATTTCATCTATCAAACACACATAAAGAGAGACAAAAATACATATGGGAGACCCACACCAAGACATAGAGAGGAAAATGAGAGACATTGCATTAACCTTGGTGTCCGTTTGCTTCTTATCCATTGGAAACAACCAAAGACAAATAACGAACAGAAGAGAGGTTGGGAGTTAAAAACTAAGGTAGCAGCTGGGGCCTGTCCAGCTTGCTGTCTTTTCTTTTCACTCACCCCTTTTGGTTCCATTTTTTTAATTTACTTATTTCTTAAGTAAAAGTTTAAATTGTGCAACTAATATGGTGTGTAGCATTAGTGGTAGTTATTTAGGTCCGTTAAATATTTTGTTCTGATTTTGATCTCTACTCGTATGAGATATCAAACCTTTAAATGAATCTCAATTATATTGAGTGGTCCCTTTGAATGAGTCTCAAGAATATTCTCTTTAAATATTCACGACAATACTTTAGATTACCAACCTCAAATATTATACATCCTACCAAACATAAATTTAGTTAGGCCAGTGGCCAAAAAGAGTCTAAAGCATTTACTACAACAGAAATTCCAAATGGCAAGTTTGTAATATGAGTGTTTTAAATCATAGCAAAAAATGTTCCCAAATTATAAAAAATCTAATGTTGAATGGGGCATCAACCTTCCAGTGCCTCTCCCAAAATTAAGACCATTAGCTACAAAACTAACATCCCTAATCTTACAATTAGAATGATCATAATCAAAATAATTACCACTAATTCTACCACTAAAATCACTTTTCTCTAACTCATAAAAATCCAATTCATCACTAATTGAAGACCCTGCATCTGCATCATTCCCTCTAGTTGTAATCCAGTTCTCATCACCCCATTTCCAACATGGATCCCTTGAACACAAAGCTAGCTTTTTGATCCTACCAACAGGACAATTCACAAAACTAGTCTTACCCAAATCATCAAAAAAGAAACTTTCTGACCCTTCATCACAATTCCAAAAGCCCTGTTCAAGAATACTAGTTGGTGAACATGAATCAAATTCATCAATTTTCTCAACACTAGAATCAAATTCATCAAGAAATGGGTGCTTCAACAATTCACTACAACTCCACCTCTCCTTAGAATCCCTCATAAAACACTTCTCCAAGAAATCCTTTGCTTGTTCAGATAAAAAACAAGGAATTATTGGAACTTCATCAGAATATGCAACACGATACAGAACATTAACAGGGTCATCTACATTGGACCAAGGTGAAAACCCAGTTGCCATTTCAACAATAGTGCAACCAAGTGACCAAATATCACAAGGGTACCCTTGTTCTTCGCCGCGCGCCACCTCCGGCGCCATATACATCGGTGTTCCGGCCACCGGCGCAATTTCATCGACCATCTTTGCACAACCAAAGTCTCCAATTTTGACTCCTTTTTCACATACCAATATGTTACTACCTTTGATATCACAATGCACTACACCTTTTGAATGCAAGTACTCAAGTCCTTCAACAATTTGTCTTGTGTAGTATCCTATCATCGCCTCGTTGAGCCGGCCACCGTTCCGGCAAGTCACCTGAGAGAGATTTCCAAAGGACATGTACTCCATGAAAACATTGAACACGTGCTTGTTATTCTCCTTTGAAAAATTGCAACCTTTGTAGGTAACTATGTAAGGAGAGGACAGAGAAGAAAGAATTCTCTGTTCTCTCTGGAGTTGTTTTGAGTTTGGTAGTGATGTCTCTGCGGATTTAACCGCGGAGACATCGGTGAAGCGACGAGAGGTGGCGAGGTAGACGGTGGCGGATGAGCCATGTCCGATGATGTTGCCTCTAGTCCACTCCATCTCCATACTTTGTGTTCTGTTTTTATGTTTAAGGCTATAGTTTGATATTGCGGCCTTTATATAATAGAAGAAAAAATAGGCACACTTTGAATATGAGTTTTAAAAGGATTAATTTTATTGGTTGGTTTACTTAATTAGTTGAATCTATTTTCCCTTTAGAGGGGAGTGAGTGTTACTTCAAAGGGGAGTTTAGGACGTGTTCAAATTTGGGTGGTTGTGGCAGCTTAGTTGGCATTTGATTATTATATGGCACGTGGAAAATTTAACCTAGAAGTTTTTTGTATAGTGTGAATTGGTACATTGATCTGGATACCAATTTAAGTTGATAAAAACGAAACTAGAAGTCCTGTCTCAATTAGAAAATGTCAAAATTGTAAGGTTGGACATCGTGACCTGGGTTTGAATCTGAGACCTCACAGCTGTGTGTGAGTTTAATTTCAGTGATTTACCACTTTATCTAAGACAAAAAAAAAAATGAAACTAGACTTTCTAAGCACAATAAAAAAAGATGTGATCGGATGAAAAGATCTTACTAAATGTGACAAGCAAGATTCATAATTCGTTGAAGTCGGTAAATATTTCACACTAATAAAATAAAATATTAACTAAAAAAATACTTTAATTTGGACTAAGTTTGGTATACTTCACACTAATAAAATGGTAACCAAAAAATACTTTGATTTGGACTTAGTTTGGTGAAAGTAAAGGGGTAGAAATGTTTTAAGAGTCTGAGTTAGGTAGATTAGATGGATAATTAAGATGGGATTAATTCCTTGTTTTGTATCATATACTTAGCAAGACTTTGAAAAAATGTACTTGGGAGTTTTAGTGGCAAGGTGGTGAATTGGGGTGGTTTCAACTACCTATGTGGTTGGAGATTAGAATCTTTTTTGTTTTTTTATAACATGTTTCATGTTTGATTTTTATAATTTGAATAGAGACATATAATAAGCTCCAACATTGGAATAATACTTTTGAGAAATGCAGATGAGGAATAGTGTTGGTCAACAAGTGCATGTGTTCTGTTAGAGAAAGTTCACACCTTTGCTCTGTTCCATATAATTTGTGTGTTCAATTTTATTTCCTCATGAAAAGTTTTATTGCTATTATTTATTTATTTTTTGAAAAATCCTTTATTTATTTTTTAATCTATAACTGTAAATAATTTTATTTTATGGTCCTGAATTTTATGTGGGGAATGAGTAATTTGAAGCTTTTGAAAGCTATAGGACACATGAAACTCATTGAAAGCATAGGGTACTCTAAAGAATTTGGATTGGTCAATTTGATATAAGGCAACAACCCCCATGAATTTGTGAAATTAAAACCATTTCCATTTCATTTATTTGTCATGATAACTTGCTCATGAAAAAGTGCAACGTACTTCAATACAATAAGTTGTTGAAAACTTTATCAAGCTTTGTGGCAAGTATCCAGAAAATTTAACCCCAACTATCATGTCACTCAATATCCCCACTTCTAGAAGCTTAATCAAAATATTGATTAGTTAAGCCATGAAAAGCCTTATAATGGGTTGTTATTAATTATCATCTAAGTAAACTATAATGATAATTTTATATGCTAGTGTGACGCCAGCAGATGTTTAGATATTTTAAGTATGTATTTGACAATGTGCATATAAAACAGAGTGAATATGAAATAATTTTCTCTAAAATGGCAAACATAGATCAAATGTGCTCTTAACATTTCATTTCTTGAAATGGTAACATATTAAAAAAAAATCACATAGAAAAAGTGATAGTCCACGTGAATTCGACGTGATTGATACATCTATGAGGATAAAATTGTTATTTAAAATTTGTTCAATAAAAGGTTAGGAGTTTTTTTTTCTTCCACATTTGTTATTTTAACCAAAATTCAATAGAAAATCACGTCAAGTGACGTGGCACTGACACTTTCGTTCTTGAAACGTGGCGGTGGAGTCTATGTCAAGTGTCACCTATTCATTTAATATATCATATCATATACTCTAATAATACATATATATTTGACATGTGCAATTTTATGGAAGAAATAGTTACAAATTCATAGACTTAATTGTCTATTTACACAATGAATAATATCTATCGAGATATTAATCATGAATCACTAAAATTTTGTGATATTAACCTATACTTTTGCGTGAATGAAATTCTAATGCATTCAAAAAACTGAAAATTTCAGATAGTGCACTGATACTAAAATTAAGTACCCTTACTTTTTTCTCTTTTAGTTTCTTTATTCTCTAAACACCTTTGTTCTTATTTTAATTTTGGAACCTTTAATGTTATTTTTTAGTTTGAGGGTCGAACTATATATCATATGACATACGAGACGATTGGATGATTGTGTAAGATTTTGCTATACTAATCAATAATGGTAAAAAAGTGTCATTTTAAAAAAACAATCCAAAATAATTTCTAATTGGTGAGTGTTTCTTTTGACATTCATTAACACTCTTCAACTTCACGAAACCTATATCATTACGTGAGTTAGCTTTCATGGTTTGGAAACACAAGTGTCCAATCTTAGGCGTGAAATAAAGGTTAACCCCAACTCACCACCTTTGCATAAGGATACAAAAATAATACACATAATTAATTTTTAATTAACACACTTAATTGAACATGTGTAATTATAAAATGGGTTTTGGTCATTTAGTTTGGTGGTGTGACATAGAAGCTAAAAGGTGGAAGTACCTAAAAAGTGCTTAAAAGGTTGAAACTACAAATCAAAGAAAAAAAAATAAGCAGGTAGAAGTAGGGGGGTTGGGATATTAGATTAGGAGTTAGGAGTGAGGAGTGGTGATGCAGTTATGTGTTATTTATTTAAGCAGCAAAGGCATAAAGCCAAATTAATATATATATCTACAATTAACCAATAACTGTCCACCTAGCGCATTTCTGTCAAATTACATCAGTTAGTTGGAACAGTACAACTTTCTTAAATTGACTACTTAGCATTATGAAACATTAGTAATAATATAATTTCTTTTATAAGGAATTCCGGCAGTTTAATTTAATTTATTTTTTATTTTATAAATCAATTATGTATACAAACAACTACAAATGTGAAGGTGGAACAACTCTGCCCAAAGATTTTAGAGAATTTACAATGGAAAACTCTAATTATAGATATTTATGTGTGTCTTAAGTGTATACATAACTTCTTTTTTTTTAATGACAGTTATTAATAGATATTTTATTCGGTTTTATATATTAGAGAAAGTTGAGTCAATAAAAGTTGATGTATCTGATTTAAATTAGATTAGATACATTAACTTTTGTTGATCCAATTTTCTCTTATGTATGAAAGCGGATGGAGTACTTTCAACTCAATTTAAAAAAAAAAAGGTGAAATATGTTTTTAGTCCTTATATTTTGTGCCACTTTGAAGAATAGTCCCTACATTTCATTAATGTTTTTAAAATCCTCACATTTTATATCCGTTATCAAAATTAGTCTCTACTGTTAATTCTCTAACAAAATGTTGAGAGAGGATTAATTACTCTATATTATTATATTTCATTATTTTAAAATTAAAATAGTGGGAGACCCACATAAAGAGAGATGAGAGAGAGGATTTAAAGTAGTACATCAAGTCAATAAGCTCTCTTTTATTTGGTCTTGGTGCTCTTTATTCCTACCTCTCGAAACCAAAAATAGGATCATTGGTTAAGTCGAAAGTGATGCATTTTCTCTATTGTTTAGAGTAATTAAATAAAAAATTAGACATATTTTTTTAAAACAAAGTAATCTAATAGCAAGTCTCGCATATTGTAAGTGTGGAGAAATGATAAATCTCAAGTTCGAACTCAAACTTTCGCAAACCAATGCAAATATCAATTAAGTTGTGTTAATAAGGATAAAAATATACATATTTATCAATTAAGTGATATACTAAATTAAGTAACTTGAAATGACGTGAATTGGAAGGTAGAATGGTGTTATAGTGAAGAATGATGCTTGGATCACACGTAAGTCACGTGGTCCTATTTTCTTCAATGTATGAAATGGATTTTCGCGTAGTTAAGGGAAAAGAGCAAAAGCAAAGTGAGGCCAATATAAATACACGTAGGCTGAAACACGTGCGAGTAAAGAGACTATAAGTCTATAAATCACGTTTTATATGTGAGGACTTAGTAGTTGATGACGATTTCCATTTCCATATTATGTATGGTACAACTTAAAGTCCCATGAAACACTCTCCAAATGATACTTTTAAATTTTAATAAAATTATCAATTTTTGATTCGTGCTAAGGAGGGTTTGGTTTATGTTAGTCACTAGTTACCACATACTGTTTTCTGAACATGTGTCAGACCATCTATATCAATTTGACACCTTAGGAGGCTGGCTTTTCAAAAAACAACTGCTCTGCTTTTCATCTTATATGGTTATCTTGTGTGTGGGTGATTTGACTTGAAAGGAATGTTCGGGTTTTTCACCAAACAGAAGCTTCGATTAATCAATTGCTAGATAAAGTTAAGTGATTTTGTGAAGTTGTATTATACTCAACTATAAATTCTAAGATGATATCAGATTCTCAAATCTATTTCATCATCTGCTATCAGATTTCTATTATCGAGTCTCATCATTTATATCAATGCACCAAACTCAACAGTGTTAGGGGTGAAAGAGTGTGTTAAAAGTCTCATATTGGTTGAGAAATGGTATGAACAAATGTTTATAAATAGAAGTAACCTTGTTGTCAGGAGGGAAAAAAAAAGGTAGAGGTAACCCTCAACTCACAGGTCAATTTTTTGAGGTTGTGTTAACTCAACCATAAATTTCAAGGGTTTGTTAGTGATGATCGGAAAGAACTAAACTCTCATAACATAATGATTTGACATTTAAGTTTAAAAAATGCATCTAAAGTTCAATTATGACGAAAAGAGGTATCTACATTTAATGTAATAAAAACTCTGAAAAACAGGAAAAAAAAAATGAACTTGTTTGTAAGCAGAAATTAAATAAACAATGTACATTTATCAACTAACGTGATTTGGAAGGTAGAATGGTGTTATAGCTAGAAAGAAAAAAAAAGATATGAACTTGATGGTAAGTAATTTGAAGATGAGAGAAAATGAAAGGCATGCTAGGTGTGGCGGTGCCGCATTACATCCTTGATAATTTCAATACTGAAACAAAGGAAAATAGTTTCTTTCATGAAATTCAAATTAAAATATAAAAATTACTATATTTTTGTTAGGGAGTCTAAAACAAAATGGATTTCCATAACAAAGGAGACACTACTTCTTTTTTAAACTTTAAGACAATAGATATATGAATCATCTTTATTATATATTTAACATTTAATTCATTCATTTTCTCAAAAGAAAAAACATCTAATTCATTTATAGTTGACGTGAACTAAATTACTCATACTTGAATTCAACTATCTCTTTTCAATTGTGACAATTTATCTTCTCTAAACCTTAAGACAATAAATATAAGAGTTTGTAATACTTATATTTTTAAGGAGGGAATAATGTAAATTATGTAATAAGGAAAAAAATCACCTCTCAACTCAAGCTGAAAAAAAAATACAAACATGATAAGAATAAGTGAAATATGCAAAATATATATAAAAAGAAAACTTAGATAATGATATTGCTTGATTTGTAGCTTGACCATATTGTTGCTTAGTAAGTGAAATCAAAGAAAAAAGGTACAAAAGTATGATACTTTGCTCTCGTCCAATAATAATGGAGTTCATGAGCCGACAAATGAAAATGTGTAGTACAAGAATAGAATGACGTTTCATGTTTGCTTTGACGTTCCGTTATGGTATGGTGTGGTGCCAAGTGCTCTTAAACAAGATCCAAAACCAAAGGAAAAAAGGTTCATCCCTTTTGTCCCTTACTCAATGAATAGGGTCGAGAGAGGGACCCTAAATTAAATTACATCAAAGTGGTAACCATGTCCCTCTCTTTCTCACACACGCACACAAAGTAAAGGGGAATCATTAAAAAGAGTACAAATAATCACCATGCCCTTCATTGCTTTCTTTCAATCATTTTTTGACAGAAGATTGAGCTTGGCCAACAAGGTGGTTGATGAAGTAGCATAAATACTAGTAAAAATCGAATTAAAAAAAAAATAACAATCAAACTTAGGTTCATTTCTTTACATTTGGTGTTTTGTTAGGGACGTTTATGGTGTTTTTTTTTCCCTGTTCTGAAAGGGTTTTTGATGTTGTTGTTCACTAAGAGTTTGTAATTGTTGTTGCTTTATAGTTAACTTTCCATTGGGGTTAATTGAAGTAGCGAACGTTAAAACCTTTTCAGTTACGAACTCATTATTCAATTAACCCCAATGGCGGTTAACTGTCTCGCTACCAATGACAGTTAATTACCGCTGCCCCAACGGTAGTTAAGAGCCGCTAAGTTTATGGTGTGTTGACATAACTGTTTTTTAAGCCCCTAAACTTGGATTTTTTTTTCATACATTAATTCTTTCATCCATTCATTTTAAGCCGCATGTCTTAGAAAGATCAATTCATTCATTCAATCATTTCCAAAATAAATCGTAACCAAAAAAACACAAATACGCAAAAATGAAATCAAATCTAAAAAATAGGCTTAATAGCAGTTTTCGCCCCCTAAGAAAAAAAAACTACAAAACCGCTCCCTAAGTTTTGCAACTGTAACAGTTTTGGCCCCCCAAGGCCAATTTTTGGTATAAATAAATAAATAAAAAAACACGTGACACCTCACTTAGGGTGCCACATCAGCGTAGACCGAGTCAAAATTGGCCTTGGGGGCCAAAACTGCCACAAATGCAAAACTTAGGGGGAGGTTTTGTAGTAATTTTTCTTAGGGGGCCAAAATTGCAACTTTGAAAAAGTTAGGGGGCTAAAACTGCTATTAAGCCTAAAAAATATCAAGTTCTATCTAATTTATAGTTTAATTTTATCTCCGTTTAAATCGGGCAATTCAAGAAGCATTACATTACATTTCCCCTAAGGTAGAATGTAATAGATTCTACCTAATGAGCTATATAAATTCTAACATCAAATTCCTTCGTATAAGATGAGTAATGTCGAGAAGGTATGAATTTTAATATATTCTTTTGAACTTAATCATACTGCCCTGCCAACTGACAAGTTTCAAGGGACAGAGAAACATGATCAAGCTCAAAAAAAACATCTTGGAAATGGATTCCCTCTCGACATCATCTTTTTATATGAAGGAATTGAATGTGAGAACCTATACAACTCGTTACTTAGAATTCAAAATGTGTTCTCTTCATCCTTTTGAGTTTTCAAAGAGACTGACAAACCGTTACACTAAGTATAAGACACTTTAATGCCAACATTTCAGCAAACTAACAAGAATTAAATTAAAATCCAACAAAATAATGACACGGCATAATGATACAACCTAATCTTTATCTGGCCGAATCAAACTCTTGAGAATATCTTTAGAAGGTCTCAGTAATGAGACATCCAACTCGATCGGTCCTTTAGTGTTGTGCTGACCAAATTTCAAGAACATGCTCCTCACGTCGTCGTAGTTCTTAACCATCATCTGGCTGAGCTGCAATCTCTCGACTGAGTCGATCGATGAACGTCAATACCCAACTCCGTCTACCCTCCTTGTGTCTCTGTGGTTGAGTCGCCGGTTTATTTGGTCTAGGTGATCCTTTAGATCTACTAACATGACATCTACCCAAACCCTGAACAGATTGGGCTTTCCACCATTGTAGAAGACTGCAGCTAACTTCGTGTTCCGATCTACTGGATAAATATACATTGGTTCAGATCTACACCATAAGAAATTAAAAACAATCAATAAAAAACTCATTCAAACATATCATTAAACACTTGGAATCCAAAATATACATAAACCCTAAAACTAAAAACCAAAACATAAACATGTAAACATTTAATCAACTTAAATCTAGTCTAACAAGGATTCATAACATAAACATGTAAACATTTAATCATTTACTACCAAAAAAATAATCAAAATTTACATAAACCCTAAAACTAAAACATTTCTAATTTTAAGAGGAAAAATGTAACATATAAACACAAAATGTCAATGGTAATGGATTATGAAAACTTACTTGTTATTGGAGTGATGATTTATTTGAATTTGAAGAAATTAGGTGTTGGATGATTTGAGAGAGTTTTAGAGATTGAGTTTTGTGAAATGGATGAAATGGGCTGCTGTTTCAGCTCTAAAGGAACGTAATGGTAGTTAACCGTCGCCGGGTCAGTGCAAGTTAATATGGGAAATTCCAGGTGGAAATGAGCAAAAATCAAAGAGAAGAGCAATTTTCTTTACCCAAAGCTTGGAACTAGGTTTAATTTCTTCTCTTCCCCCAGCACAAAACACTCACACCCTGCAGCCATGCCCAAATTGCCCCTGCGCATCTTAAGTAACGTTGTGCAACTTAACTCACACAGCGTGAGTTAAGTAACGCATAGTTACTGTTTTCGAACAAAACTCATCAGTCCATACTCCAAGCACCATTTTCTTTCCCTCCACCTTCAAAAACCCAAAAAGTGCGAATTTTTGGGTCAAAATCCTCATCCCAAACCATTGCAAATCGTCAGGAAGCAAGTTTCTACGCTCATCAAGCATCAAATATCAGGTATTGTATCATCAAAACTCATCTCATTTTGCTGGTTTTTGTGATTGGTTCGTCTGTTTTTCGTAGGCAGTAGGGCTTGGTGCGCACATTAACTTGTGCAAGGGTTAATGGCTGCGTGACTTAAGTCACTTTTGCGCCACTTTTGTTCTAGGTTATCTTGTTCCACAAGTAATTTATGTATTCTTCCTTTGTTATTTTTTTTTCAATAGATATATAGTGAGATGGTTGATAATGCGGAGGGTGATGACGTTGAACCGAAATCGGCCAAAAATGAAGCTTTCGGTGATGCTTCCGGTGATGTCAAACCAACCGTTAATGTGAAACCGTTTAAAGTCAAAATTTCATTTGAAGCTCGCATTGGTAAAATTGAAGAACCTAAACCGGTACCTATCGGTGTTGTTTACGAAGGTCGCGACACCGCCACATTTTTTACAACAAATGCAAGATGGAGAGGGCGAGAAGAGTTGCTTGGTTGGGTTCGTTGACAAGGGGTAAGAGCCGGATTTAGTGTTTGTATAGATAAATCCGTTATAAAAAGGTCGTACTTGACGATGCAATGTGAAAGGAGTGAGATTAAGTGTTTGGATCGTTATGTGTGATTATGTGATTGTGAGAAAAATGATGTTTTTGTGTAATTTTGATCGATTATGTCGTATTATCCGATAATCTTGTTAAACTGGTGTAATTCGGTTCAATTATGAGCGTATAAAGATTACGAGTCATTAGTGACACACTTTGCAATTAAAGCATATCAGTACAACATTTAATGTTGTACTGATATATCAGTAGAGCGTGCGTTAACTCGCGCATGTGTTAACACTTTGAGTGAGTTAACTCACGTGGTGTTTTGCACATGCGCATCTTAAGTGACACAGTGTTTACACATGCGCATCTTAAGTGACGCAGCGTTAGTTAAGTAACATATAGTTTTACACTTGCATTAGTTAACTAGAGGTATTTTGGTCAGTTTGGCTAGGTGCGAGCGAAAAGTACAGGGGAGAGAGCATAAATCACTAGGTCTTTCATACCCGTGTACTATTTCAATCCCGATAGAGCATCTAGATCAAGCCCCATTCGTTCCTTACTTCCTTTACATTTTTGTAAGTTTCTTTTTCCTACTCCTATCTCTAATCCTTCCCACCCCCACAATTTCCCATGATACTAATTTTATCCTTTTTTTTACATAAAATATTTTCTTTTATTTAAGGCCCTTTTGTTATGGATTAAAGACAACTTTTTTGATATTCAATGATTTAGCGAATTTATAAGAAAGAAGAATTCATTCATTTTGTGTTTGTTTATTGTATTCAAAATATTTCTTTTTTAAAATATAATTTTAGTTTGTTTGGATACAACTATATAAAAATTGCCTCCATCTTTTGCATTTATTTTTCTCTCCTATAAAAATCACTTTTAAAAAAAAAGTCATTTTGAAGAGTATTACGTCTATTTGTTACAATTTTTATTTTTTAAAATCAGAATTAAGAAAAAAAATCAGAAAACTACTTCAAATTATATAGAAGTTGTTAATAGTAGCTTCTAAATAAAAACTAGATCTACTTTAAAGGGAGAGTAAATAAGTTTCAAAAGTGATTTTGTAAAAAAAATCTACAACAATCAACCCTCTGATTTCCCTAAAAGTTTTCAATTTCAAGACCATGGAGGAAACTAGACTTACTTCAAGGGGAAGCAAAGTCAAATTATTTACATCCATATCAAAGACCAAGTGGTTTTCCACCAAGTGTGTATCGTTTTACATGAACCTCTTCTTCTTTATATTATGTGCATGCCCATTAAAATCGTTTGAATTTGCATGGATTAAATCCAAACAAAAAGTTTACAAAGACTAAAACAAAACAGAAATCACTATTTTGAGAAAATCATATTTAAACCTATTGCAATAAATTTAGTAAAATTTTTGTTTTAACCTTATGGTTCTTAGAAGAAGGTCAAGTCTTGATAATCAGGAACTCTTATAAAAATTAAATAAAGTTTACTCAATGATGATTTCAGCCTATGAAACATTGATACATTTATATACACAAAAGGTGACACTAAAAATCAACACCGATAAAAATTTGAGAAACTAGAATAATAAAATATAACTACATACATCAATATTGTGTCAATGCGACATTGACATGTATATGAAACTCTGAACATGCCCTCAACATTACATAGATTTCAGCTATTATTGAAACTGAGATTCCACAAATTATTAAACTTTAACCGAAAATTCATTAACCATTTGAACCCAGCAAATTATTCTACATGTCAAATGGGTTATAAAAGGTAAAAGACAATGAAGATGTCCCTCTCTTTTTCTTTATCCTTTTCTCACACAGTTTATCTTAACTTAATGTCTTTTTTACGTATTTTTTAACCACTCTCAGACGATTTTCTTGACTCTTTTTTTCGTTTCCCACAAGCTACTACCATTTGGTACGCAACTGCTGCTATAGCTCTCTTCTTTTATCTTCTTCCCATTGTTATTTTCTCTTTGGGGATTTAGCTTTATCAACAACCATTAGAAAAATTGCAAAGGCATCATTAACATCAATAGAGAATTTATAATACAACCTTTGATTCATTTCCATATCCATAATAAATAAATAAAATGAGGAAACTGATATGTATAATTTCTTTTACACATAATACTTATTTCCATATTATGACACTTGGTTTGGTTTGACATACATTATAACCTAAGCATAATAATGAGGCATATAATTGCAAATAAAAATCAACTATAGATATTTGTGAAAAGTATGGTAGAGCTCAACAAAACAAAGGCAAAAATAAAATGAGAGAAATATTGATGTTAGAATGAAGAAGAAGATTACAATGAGTGTATGAGATCACTTGATAAAGTGATCCTAAATTAAAAAAATATAACCAATAATCAACCAATCAAAATATCTCGTAACTACCATAAACAATATTCCGCTACATCTAGCAAATCTCCAACTATCTTTAACAATCTGATAACAAAATTTCTCGAGTTGAAAGGTGGGGAAAAATTCAGCTCAACTTATTTTTTGAAAAAAATAATATGTCAGCGTCGTGCACCACCACATGTCGGACTCTAGACTCGCCTTCAATGCAAAATGTCGGTACTACATTTCTTTAGCCCAACTGAAGGGGGAAAATAATAAAAAAATAAATGGAAAAAATGAGAGACTGATATGAAGTTATCACTATGTGAGCTAGCTACTCTACTGAGGAGTTGGGATTGTTGATTTTAGGGCTTCCATTGGTATTGTTACTTGATGTAACATTGCCATTACTGTTATTAGCTATTGTACTGTTACCGTTATTGCTAGTACCGTTGTTATTGTTCGGCTGTGCAGCCCCAATAATTGAAGTAATAGCAGCTGCCAAAGCTGCTGTGAAGTTAGGATCAGCTGCAATAGCATTAACTGTGTCAGCAAGGTTCTGTGGTGTCTGCTGAGAACTGTTTGCTGCATCTTGAGACATTTGAAGTCCTGAAAATTTTGATTGGTTCAACAATGTCTGACCGAATACCTGAGGCAGAAAATTTTGAGGGAAGGGAAATTGGAACTGGTTTGAATGGTTATTAGGGAACTGGTTTGGGTTTGGCGACTGAGTTAGGTCCAATGTAACTGTTGGAAATGGAGCTGATGCTGAGATAGTTGCTATGCTTGAAGAATAAGGAAGGATTGCTCTTGTGAGGTAATTTGGGTTCATTAGTCCATCGGCACTTGTCATTGGTCCTGACAGCAACATTCTTGCAGCTGATGATGTTGTTTGTACCATTTCCATTGCTGCTGGAGGCAAAGCATGAATGTGGTGTCCTTCATATGTTGTGATAAGTATTGTTTTGTCTTCAGCACACCTTTGTACCTGTGCAAATTATGTTACATGTCTTAGATTGATGTCTAGTTAGACAAAAACAGTTTGATAACTTTAATTCGGGTTTTATAAAAAAGGTTCACGACGGTGACCTAGGATGCGAGGATGACGTCATGGTTTTTTACGTCTCTAAGCTTGCAGTGCTACTGCAACTAAGGTCGCATCAGCTACATTTGAGTGTGATTTTGCGTAGTATCAAGAATTGTGACCCGACTTTGGTCGTTACTTCAGTTTAATATTTTGACTTCAACCTACCTCACTAGGGGTCTGTTTTAGTTTGACTGATTTAGACTTATCTACTGGCATAAGCACTATTGAGACTATTTGGGAGAGCTTATAACGTATATGAAAACACTTTGACCAACCAAATCATTGAACTCAAATGGTTAATGAGATCCACCAAAATGTTTATAAAAAAAGTTGAAATTTGCTTATTATGGGGATTACTACAACTGTATTTTGGTAAGTCTTAAAAGCTCACAATTAATAAGTTAAATCTTTAAAAAAAAAAAATGAAATTGGACCTCTCTTTTTAAAAGAGAGATCATAATTGAGGATGTTTAGTTTTGAATGTAAACAACCTCAACAAGACACATCTCAAATGATAAGAGTTTTCAAACATATTTATACACCAAACAATCAAAACATTTGAGCAATGTGGGACATAAAAACCTATTCGCCACAAGCACCCCCTATTGACCAAATTATCTTATGTCATTATTTTATTTTGAAGAAATCGTTAAACAAGCATCGATATAATCAAACTCTTAAGGTGCTTTCGGAATTTGAATTTTAAAGTGCAGAGAATATATGATACCTCAAAACTCCAACCTCCAGTTTAATGACAATATAAACATGCTTTTAGGCACAAAAACTTATCTTATATCTTCCACTTTATTCTGGTTTGAGTGTGATTCTGCTTAGTATCAAGAAATACGACCCGACTTTGGTTGTTACTACAGTTTAATATTTTGACTTCAACCTAACTCATTAGGGGTCTGTTTTATATTGACTTATTTGGAGTTATCTACTAGTACAAAGACTTATGAGACTATTCGGGATAGCTTATGACACGTCCATAAGCTCTTTTCAGGTAATTTCTATAAACTTTTTAGGATAGCTAATGAAAACAACTTATAACTTATATGAAAACAGTTTGACTTTATTTTATCTTCTGCTATAGAAATAGTCTATACATAAGCACTTATATGATAAGTGCTTAATAAAACTGTTTATCCAAACACGACCTAGGTTTGAAATGTTGAAGAATGAAACATATGCCATGACTGATTTGATGTTATTGTATACTTATATATCCTAGCTAAATCAATCTCAAACTCATCACATTTTTTAATTGAGCATGCATATAAGGTCAATGGCAGAAATAACTTGACAGAGTTGAGACTCAAAACAGGAAATTATGTTTGTGAATGACTATGAATCCATGACATATGATAAGAGTGCCATTGTCACTAACTATTATAACTAACTTTTATATCTAATAACATACCTGTTTTCTCACAGGACAACCTAAGGCCATGGTGCATCGATAATAAGCTCGAGGACACGGGTTTCCTTTCGCCATCTTCTGTCCATACTTTCTCCATTGACATCCATCATTGATCTGTTACAAATGAATAAAAACTTTAGCATCATATAAAAGCCAAAACAGAAATTTCAGTCTTTGAACTAAAATGTGAAATTGAAGTACCATGTTAGCCTCGGATCGAGCTCGAACTGAAACCCTTGCTTTCCTCATAGTGGCCTCAGCTTGTTCAACATTTGTTTGAGGACTAAAGTTTGCAACATTATTATTATTATTAGCAGCTAAAACTCGATCTGCAGGACTACCGTTTCTCTCATTTCCCCGATCAGATTCCTTCTTGTCATGGTCAGACACAAGCTCTTCATCCTTGGAACCTTCCTCATTGTTGTTTGCAAGTGATTTTGACTGATCTTGACTTCTTGGTTCATCAGTAGCATCAGAATTATTAGCAGCCAATCCAAGTTCCATAAATTGTCTCGGAACCAAAACTCCGCCATTCCCATTTTGTTTCTCCTCATCTAGTTTTCCACCAATCACTTGCTTATGCTCTTCATTACAATCCTCTACCTTCTTGTCTTGCACCATACTCATCCAATGCATCTGCAATGTGTTGTACTTCCTATTACCCTCATCAAGCATGTTCCTCAGTTGATGATTCTCCACCTTCATTCTCTCAAGCTCGGCTTGAAGAACAACGAGCTGAAAAATAATTTAATTGTACAAACCACTCAATGATTAATAATTCAATTAGAACTTCATCGAATTATTCAATTCGTTGTTACATATAATAAATTTTCTCTACCTCAAGCTTAGCTCTTTTGTCTTCTGAATTACTTGCTATGTCTTCCTCCATCATGGATTGATCATTGCTTGTGTTGGTGGTAAGAAGATTCAAACTAGTCTATATTGAAACATCACATATTCATAAGCATATGCATATCACCAATGTCATATATAATATGTGCACTAACATCACTACTAGAAGGAAAAGAATTAATTACCGACCAAAATTTAGAGAGTAAAAATATGGAATCTGTCTATTCTCCAAAAAAATTAAATAGCAACCAAAATTTTAGTAACGAGACAATTTGTGACAAATTTTATTTTTTTCCTTCTCTTTTTTTATGGGAAAATTTGTTTTTTCTTCTTCTCCAATTTAGTGTTTTCTAATACTATATGATATCTATGGAATAGTCTATGCAAATTCGAAATTGTGATCTGCAATTGCAATTACGACTACAATATAAATATTTTAATTAGAAGTCTAAGTATTGCAATATCAATAACAAGGTCCACGTGATAACCGCAACAACAATTTAAAACCATGGTTTATACAATAGTGACATATAATAGAATATATTATAAAGAGTGAGTACTCACGTTTACTTTGAATTCCAAGGGAGAAGGATTGGTGTAATGATCATTTATATGATGATGATGATGATGAAGATTTAGTGAGGGAGGTGTGGAGGTAGAGGCAGATGCAAGGTTGTGATGGTTTTTGTTTTGAGAGAAAAAGTCTAGTTCATTGATGATAGGTCTCATTTCATGATCAAAGGGTTGATGAGATATTTCATGGTTGACTTGAAATGGAGATTTGTTTTTGTTTTTGTTTTTGTTGTTGTTTGTGGTATCCATTTTGTGACTATAAATGTTTCCACCTAAAGTTTTTGTAGTTGTTGTGTTGAGGAAAAGAGTTGAGAATTCTATTTGCTTATGGTATAAGAAGCTTGAATTTGGATCTGAATCAATGGAGAGTCCAAGGCCTCCACTGGCCATAAATTTCAATGAAATTGAAGAGAGACAAAGGGATATAGACTAGAGAAAGGGAGAGAGAGAGATAGTCAATGATGCAATTGGACTCGGCTATCAAATAGGAGAAGCGGCGAACCGAGTCTTCAAATTAATACCATATGTTTTGCGTTGAATATTGTAACAATACATTTGCTTTATTTTAAATATAAATTATAATAAAAAGTTTGAGCGAATTGGGTCTCGTTTAGGGGGACTAAGATAAACCTAGAGCTCTCATCAAGGACAAAGGAAAACCTAAAGCTTTAGATGTATAAATGTTATTCATCTAAAAGTCCTCCTACGATAAACTTAAATTCTTTACGAATACTTTGTTTTGTAAAACGTAACAATGGATGAATTTATAGTAGATAATATATGAACAAGTAGATTGAATATGTGGAGTGTAACAAATATGAAGTGACATATTTTTAATTAATATTGATTTTTTAAAGGGTGAATTTGAAAGACAAAATAATAAGATATCAACAAGATATCAACTCAAACCCTACTTAAAGTAGTTTGTCAAAAAAATGCTATAAAATGTATTACTTCACATAGTAGTCTTATGATGACTTTTATATTTCTTTAGTATAAATAAATCTAATCAATTTTGTACCAAAAGAAAAATCTAATCAATTAATTTTTGAAGTCGACATAAGTTTGAAAATGAGAATGGTATTAATGACGGGATGTTTTGCTTGCTGTAACTAGCTAGGACTTAGGACTAATGCTTGGATCAGTTTGCACGTCTTAATTAATTATTGTATATTTTTTTAAATAAAATCAACATATTGAGATGTAACGAAATCCCTTAAAAAAAAATACAAATTCATAGTCAACAGCTTCTTTGAAACTACCTACGAATGAGATGCCGTGATATATGAAAAATTATTATTTTTTGTTATAGTCTTGTTTTTTTATTTTTGATGACAAGTGCTATAATTTTGTTAGAAAAATACAAATTAGCAACATGATTCGATAAGGTTGGTAGATAACCTTATTCCTTAACACGTAATTAACACGTGGTTAATAATTCGATTATTTTCTTGAACCATTAGATCCTACCATCTTGGATGCACACGAAAAGAAAAAGTAAACTGCACAAGTAAAAAAAAAATTATTGATTAACCAAGTTCGATTTTCAGGGGAACAACGTTTGGGGTTGGATTAGTAGTCACCCACCATTAGTGGGTTGGAAACCTATACGAAAGCAAAAAAAAAAATTTTATTGACTAATTTGTTTAAAAAAAAATACTAGAATATAGCATAAGACAGTTCTCACCGTGTAACGTGACTGGAAGATAATCTAATAGCTCTTTAAATATGTAGTTTGAGCTTGAGGTCTAGTATAAATATTTGTAACCAAAAAAAGTAATAAAAAATCTTACATGCTGGTATAAGAGAGTAGGAATGTTAGTTTCTCTAGCTACCTTTATATAGCAAGAGGTACTCAGGTTCCTGGGAAAAAAACCATATGTTTAATTATATCAAAAAAATTATCACCAATGAATACAAAAAATATATCAATCAAAATTATAAATTATATTCTATTTTGACCTCTTCAAAAAAAAAAGTCAACATTATAAAATAATTTTAAACATTATTTATAAAACAAATTGAACATCAATTTATAGAGCATTGCGAGGTTGGTAGGGGACAAAAGTCTTTTTAGAAAAATAATAAATAAATAATTATTTATTACAACACTGGACGAGCGAGAGAGGGTTGATCATTCTTAAACACTTCCATTATATTTTCGTTCTTTATTTCTTTTATACATCCTTTCTATCAAACAACCATCACGTCCTTGAAATCGAAAATGAACAATTATGGTCTATCCATTTTCTCAACCCTATAGTATTTTATTTTACTCCAATTGCATGCAATTTCTTAACATCAAAACCCTATGAGTGTAGCGACGGTAATATATTAGGTACGAGCTCATTTCTTCAGTTATATTTCAAATAAGTGTTTTAAATCGTAGATTGCATGTTTTTCTATTGATTTATGAACTTGATCTTGTTGTCGTGTTATAGATATATGAAATCAAAGAAATATTCTAAGAGGAAGAAAATCAACCTTTGGGATATGGGATTTCGTTGTATCACACAATTACAAAATTTGAAATTTCTTAACACCAAAACCCTAGGAGTGCGGTGTGGATATGAAATCAAGTATGAGATTGTTTCTTCATCTATATGTCATGTCAGTGTTTTAAATTATCATTTTTATGTTTTTTCTATTGGTTTATAAAATTGAGTATATTGTCGAGTGCTAGAGTGTGAAAGCAAGGAAATATTCCACGAGGAGGAAAATCAACCTTTGGGGTCTGAGATCTCGATGCATCATACAATTATACCATTTGTGATTTCTTAACACCAAGACTCTAGGCGCAACACAATGATAAAAAATTAGATATGAGATAATTTATTCATATATATTTCAAGTTAGAGTTTTAAATCTATGATTGCATATTTTTTTCTATTGGTTTATGAAATTGAGTTTGTTGTCGAGTGTTAGAGTATGAAATCAAAAAATATTTCAAGAGGGGGAAAAATTAACCTTTGGGGTCAGAAATCTTGTTGCATCAAACATTAAATTGAAGAGATGTAATTGGAATTTTCTTCTTGATAATTATAACGCAAAGATAATTTTGTTGCAATTTATGTATTGATGACTAATTTTAAATAACAATACAATCAAATATGTTGTGAGTTCAGGAAAACCCTGGAACAAGGGATCAAGAAGAAAGGGTCCAAATGAATGCTCCAAACGTCGGTACAGCTCAGATGGACAACCTCCTAAAAAGCCTCATCACGGTGGTTCAACTTTAATCACCGATGATGGAGACATAAGGCAAAAGGTTGGCTCAATCGAAGTAGAGGTATCATTGCTTGAACTTGGTACAACACCTACTAAACTCAATCATCCAAAAGTGCCTAAAGGTGAGAGCACAAGAAGGGTGGTTGAATTATGTTAGATTTTTCAAACTCTCTAAGTGTTTTGCCTAGTCAGAGGTTGAGTACAAAAGATAAAATAAACATATACACACACAAATATATATATATATATATATATATATAGAGAG
>Ga0315915_1000120_pt1 | contig 58878 bp, 29 predicted proteins | sample MpolbnodulesMG_FD_207738 | JGI IMG/M metagenome (GOLD analysis project Ga0315915, IMG submission 207738) | Medicago polymorpha root nodule microbial communities from Los Angeles, California, United States - branched nodules | ecosystem: Host-associated > Plants > Roots > Nodule | place: USA... | reverse complement strand
TTGGTTATCGATTATGAATGATTTTTGATGGTGTTTATTTGATGTTCAGAAAGTGCACAGAAGGAATTTGAAACGGTTCTTCTAGAAGTGATGGATCCTCTCCTTATTTTTAGGGATGATATAAGGGGTCAAACGTTAGATTACATAAACTTTTGGAGAGAAACTTCGTTATCTCCTGAATATCAACACATTGGGGAAGGGGTTTTACAGGTAATTTGTCTCTATCTAATTTGAACACTCCCGATTCATTTCTATTTGTCTTTTATTCTTTTATTCTTAAAGTGTTTTATTTTAGGTCTTAGAGTTGTTAGATGTTTTTGAGGATTTGCTCGAAAGGAAGTTGCAGGATCTACCAGCACTTCCAACATTAACAATTGCTCATCTCCACAACTTGGGCACGGAGCTCTATGAATTTTTTGGTATACTTGACAGGTATTGCTTTATTGTTCTGGCTAATAAGTTTTTTTTTTTTAAACTTATTTATAACTTAATTATTCTTTTTATTTATCTTTAATAGGTATTGTATTTATATGCTTCATATACCACGTAGTTTTACGGATCAGAATAACTTGGCTCTGGAAGGCAACTTTGATCTTCTCAATATCAGAGACTCGCGATTTTTGTTCACTTATCGAGGAGCTCCATGGCTTCCCGATGTTATATTTTTGTTTCAGCGTGAGTAACCTTGTTTTCCAATGTATTATAATGTATGGATTTTGATTTAACATCAAAAAAGTTTTGTTGATAACCAAACTATGGTTCAGATCTGGTGTCTGTTTTTTAATTTCAAACTTAAATACACTCTTTTATGCGCAGCATTCTGTTGGGCTTGGAGTGCCTCTCAATTATTGAGAGCTTCATACTCATTCCAGCATCTCCGTCTAGGGCCACTGTTATCCATGCAATGCATTATTAATGGAGTTCCAAACCATGCTGCTCCTGGTGATATGAACAATATAGATGATGAGGAAGGGACGTGCGAAGCATCTGCATGTCTTGCCCTACGATTTGTCCAAAGAAGGGGTTGCGATTTGGATTCTAATGTTCCGTACGTTGGACGTCGAGAAGATGAAATGCCATACTCAAGGGTAAGTAACACATTGTTTTTTGTCTACAAAAAACACAGGCTTAGGAAGCCTAATATACGTTGCCATTAATATTTTATATAATATGCTATCCTTTTTGGCACTGCTTATAGGAGTTGTTCCTTCAGAACACCTTCCATTTTTTTATTTTTTTTTGAATAAAACGAAGAATTTTATTAACTCATTAATTCATGAAAGTACAAATTAGATATTACTTCTGGCACCTCCTCTATCCACACCCTATTTGGGTCAGAAAGAGCTAAATGGGTCAGCTTATGAGCTATTTTGTTACTCATCCTAGGGATAAAATGAAAATTACACGTGGTGAATTGGGAGTGTTAGGTCTGGATCTCCTTCACTATACTCCCAAGATAAGATCTATTCTTCATATCCTTCTTATAAACTGATTTAAACAACGATTCATTGTCTCCTTCAAACACCACCGACCGGAAACCACAATCCCTAGCGAAACGAACCGTTAATAACAAAACATATGCTTCTGCTACTAAAACATCATCGTTACCTTGAACTTTCCAAGTCGCAGCAGCTCTTGACTGTCACGAATAATGCAACCTAAACCCCACCAACCGGGAGTGCTTAAGCTTGCATCACAATTTGCCTTGACCAAACCCGCATCTGGTTTCTTCCAATTTGGCAAGAAACGTCGATTTGAAGTAGAATCTGAGCGTAGGAGAGTGTTTGAATGGTCTTGAGGGAGAAAGTTTGCATGCTGAAACTCATTGATGCTTTTCTCTTCGAAAATACTTTGGTTTCGCGCAAACCATATGTTGTAGATTATGGCTGCAATTTGAATCATCACCTCTGTATCTGGGTGAAGAATTGATAAGGCTAACCAGTCAAAGAAATTGGTTATGGGTTGGTCTAGAATCTTAATGTTGAGCTTTGACCCAAACCAAGTTTTATAGATGTGGCAACAGTTCATAAATATATGATCCAGTGTCTCCACTTTAGAATTGCAACGGGGATATAAAGGAGAGCAAAAGATTCCCCTTTTTTCGAGCTCACTCCTAATAGGGAGGGCATTATTAAGGATCCTCCATAGGATTGTCTTATGTCTTGGGTTCAGAATGTTAGATGATGTAGGCACAACATGATTGGCTTTCCATTGTTGAATAGCCTGATATCCACTTTTCAGTGCAGTCACCATGATGTTCAAACATCTACATGAGCTCATCATTATTGTTGATATTAATTAAGGGGATTTGAGTAACGTTGTTTATGTCAATGGGGAACAGAGTGCTATTCAAAGTGGTAAAATCCCAATTGTATTCCTCTCTGTTGATAAGATCCTGAACATAGGTAATATTGGAATTAGCTTCTTCTGGGGTGATTATTCTGTAGTTGTTATGTGAGGGGATCCAATTATCCTTCCAGATATTAATTTTGGCGCCATTACCAACTTTCCAGCAAGTACCCTTTTGAATAACCCATATAGCATTGTAAATGCTCCTCCAAGCATAGCTAGAATTATTACCAATACCAGCCTGAATGATGTCAGTATTTGGCTTTATAGCATCTAGCAATAAGAGAGTTAGGATTAGAATGGAACCTCCACACCTGCTTAGCTAACATAGCAATATTAAAATCCCTGAGGGATTTGAATCCTAAACCACCAGAGTGTTTTGACTTGAAAAGGTTGCTTTTTTTAGTCCAGTGGATTTTCTTTGTAGTATCATTGCTTCCCCACCAGAAAGAGCACACAGCTTGCTCAATTCTGTCACAAATACCCTTGAGGAGGAGGAAACAACTCATAATATAAGTAGGGATGGCATGGGCCACTGCTCTAATGAGTACCCTTCTGCCTTCAAAAGAAAGACATTTCTCCTTCCAGCCTTTAAGTTTTTTCCAATCCTTTCCATTATAAAATTAAAGTCTTGAGTTTTTGACCTGCCAAAGTGAGTAGGCATGCCCAGATACATGTTGATAGAATCACAAATCTTGATAGGTAGCTTATCTTGGAACTGTTTCTTGAAATCCATAGAGATATTTGGGCTAACAATCATATCAGATTTATCCAAATTAACCCTTTGTCCAGAGGCTTCTTGGCAAAGCTTTAGAATTTGCATGATAATAGTAGCCTCTTCAGGTTTAGCCCTACAAAAAAGGATGCTATCATCAGCATACAAAAGATGAGTAATTTCAGGGGCATTTGTAGCTATAGAAATGCCATGAATTAGGCCATCCTGCTGACTTTTAGTGATTAAACCAGAGAGGACTTCTGCACAGATTATAAAAATGTAAGGGGATAGAGGGTCTCCTTGCCTGATTACTCTACTAGGATGAAAAAGATCAGTAGGATGACCATTAATTAGAATGGAAAAAGTGACTGTTCTGATGCAAATCATAATAACTTGAATAAGATTAATAGGAAATCCCATAACACTTATTAGTTATATCCAAGGCTGTCATAGGCTTTAGCAATATCCAATTTGATCCCAACATAACCATTATTTTTAGTCCTGGGTTTTTTGAGATAATGAAAGGCTTCAAAAACAATTTAGAGAGTTATTAGTTATAAGCCTACCCAGAATAAAAACACTTTGGTTATCAGTAACAATGTTGGGCAGGATTTGCTTAATTCTATTAGCCATTGTTTTGGTAATAATCTTTAACAGAACATTACAAAGACTTATGGGTCTAAAATCAGATGGGGTAATAGGATTATTAATCTTGGGGATGAGACTTATAAAAGTATGATTAATATCATCAATACTGCCTTTGTTGTTCAAAACATTTAAAACATGTTGCATAATGTCAGGACCTATAATCTCCCAATATTTTTGAGAAAACATAGCTAAAAAGCCATCAGGACCAGGGGCTGAATTGACCTTCATAGAGCTAATGGTTTCTAAAACTTCTGTTTCAGTAAAAACATTATTAAGGAGATTGTAGTCCTGACTAGAAACCCTATTCCTAACAACATCAAAAATGTTTTGGGAATAAGTAGATGTAGAGCTAGTAAAAATATTTTGAAAATGTTAAGAGAAAGTGTCATGAATTGTTACTGTCCTTCCAATTGTTCCCATCTGAAACATGAATATTGTGAATAAAATTCTTCCTTTTCCTAGTGTTGGCTTTATGATGAAAGTACTTGGTATTCAGATCTCCATATTGTAGCCAATGCACTTTGGCTCTTTGAGACCACCATAATTCCTCTTGGTGTAAGAGATCATCTAGTTCAGCTTCTGTTTTTCTGATTTTGAGCATAGTGGTATGATTAGGAATAGCATTTCTGAGAGAGCCCAAATAGGTTTGGAGATGTTTGATTTTAATTGGGATATTTCCAAATTTAAATTTGCCCCAATCAGTCATCTGGTCCATAGTATATTTGAGTTTCAAAGTACTATCTCCATTAGTAGAGTACCAAGCTTTTTTGACAATTTTGTTACTGTCTTGATCCTGTGCCCATAATTGTTCAAATCTATGAGGTTTAGGATGTCTGTAATATAGATGGCACCTTTTCATCACCTGCACAATCATTAATATAGATGTAGTTTTACAATCCTCCAATAACATTTTTACTATTATTTTATTAATATTGTTTATTTTTTCATTAATTGCAGAACTGTTCTACTAATAGTCAGTGTTTCATAAATTTTTGTTATTTTCAAAACGTGGGACATGGATTATTATAATCATGTTTTATTTTTCAATGTATTTATAGATTGCAGAGATCCAAGGGCATCCTTTCTCTATTAATCCGGATTCCTCGATACATTCTATCAGAGCCGCCATGGAAGATTACGGTTGTTTAGTTGGTGCATTTGAAATCGATGACGCTTTTGTCACTTATGATGGTGTGAGTAAAATAACTTTTCTTAGCCTTTGAATACAATGTTATTTAATATTATTTTCTAAGTTAATTTTTTTTCTTTCTTAGCCACCAAATGTTTATTTCATTGAACCTGCTGGAAATGGTGTGGATAGACAACTCCATTATGCTTTGATATGTGGTGTGAGAAGTCTGGATTATGCGGATGGTGGGAGACCATTTCTGCAAATCTAGAATTCTTATGGCACCGATTGGTGCGATGGTGGTTATGGCTACATAGCCAAGGATTTGTTTCACCATATCCATGGTCTGAGGGGGGTTACACTTAAGAGAGAGTAAGGGAGTTGTCCTCCACTTTGTCTAGTGCACCCACAAAGTCTCTGCTTCAAAAGGTGCAGAGAGGCTTGTATAGGCTCACAAGCATTGCTCCAAAATCTTCATCCAACAAGGCTGCTTAGAAGACTTATGTAATTGGTTCATGCTATATTGTTTGCCTTTTTTACTTTTGTTGATTATATTTCTTTGAAGCTATACTATGAATATCATTTGTGAAACTTAAAAGACGTAATGTTTTAATGCTGGTGAATTGAGTACACTATGAACACCTAAATGTATATCCCACATTAGCGAGACATAGTTGTGTGTATGGCTGTATGCTCATATTCTAGACTTTTTTTTAGACTTTATATATAATATGTGATGTTTTTGACGTTGAACATATTTTTTAGATACTTTCACTTAAAAAAATGGTCATTATATTTATGAACTACTAGCACTAGACAATTCAGATCCTATTTAGATAAACAACTTAATTTAGAGCTTATAGCATAAGCGTTTGCAAAAGAATCGTTGTTTTAATGATGTATGACTATTGTTGCTTCTTTTCAATTTTTCTAGTATATTAATATTTTTAGCAACCATTCCTAACTCTTCGTTTTTACTTCATCCAATGTATAGGTTAAAAAAAGAACAAGATGTAGTACATAAACTTTTATCAACACAAACATAATATCTTTTATTAGTAGGCATAAGAGGGAGAATGTGTTATTACTCACCCAACCTTTCCATTCAACTCACACACACTCATGAACATGCATCTCTCTCGTGAACAAGAGTAATAATTTTGACACGAGATAAAAAAAAGTATGGTAAAAGCTAAAAACCAATGGTTTCATATTGAAATTTTTAATTCTCAAAATCATACTCCTTCCTTTCAATACCTTTTACATACACCTTATAATATTATATATGTTACTAAACAAACATGTAATAATTATAGAAAAACGGCAAATATGAAGAAAAAAATAGATTATAAAGTTCAAGTATTAAGGAATAGCAGCTCTTTTATTTATTTCATTTCATAAACAACCAATTACAATCAATATTGACTTCCACTTCAGCCAATGGTAGCACTTGGACATGGGTACCGGCTCCGGTTGTTTCAACAGTTACTACAGCTCAGAGAATATCGGTTACTGATACTACCTCTACATCCTTGGCTGCGATTCCATTGGTAATTCCTACTTCAATCTCACAATTTGAGACGGTTACTTCTCAGGTGGGCGTATCGGTGTCCGTATCGCCTTTGTCGTCAAGTTCTTTTAGCTTCCCTTTACAAAATGTGTTTGATAGAATTTCTCCTGAGAAGTTGCCTGATACGGTGCCAGTGTTAGAGTTTGTTTCCCCTGTTGAGCACGTTAGCGTGCATTCTGAGAGAGCGGTACAGTCTCATCTGACATCGCGGGAGGTGTTGGACAACCCTACGATGGATGATGTCACTGTGACTCTTTCTGATGATGTGGAACACAATCGTCCGAGCCCACGGAAGCTGGAGGAGAGTCCCAAGGGTTCCTATGAGCGTGTACCACATAAATCCACTGATGAGCACAATGAGGTGCAAGAAGTGTCTGATGACACGATTCATGATCAGACATATGATGTTGTTGAGCATGTTGATGGTTCTTCTGGGTCACGCCCTGTGTCACCGGTTGTTGTTGTCGAGAAGACTCTTGCAGCTATTGAGCACACGTCAAATCCAAAGGAGCAAGAGGTTGTCGTTTTACAACAACAACATGTCCATCCTAGTAAGAACATTCAACACGGCCTTGATTTATGGAACAGAGTTCGTGAGTATGATGCACGGTGTGCTAATGAAGACTTCATGCCGGTACTTACAAGGAAGCAGAAGCAAAAACTTAAATTGCAACGAGTATTGCCAAAACAACCTTCTAAAACCCCTGCTCGGGGTGACAAGCACACTCATGCTCAATGAATTTCCTCCATTGGAATGTTAGAGGTTGCTTCCAAGGGTCGTGGCTTTTTACGGACAAGCTTGCTAGCGTGGGTCATTCAGTGCAGGGTTCAGTTTGGCTGTTTGCTCCCCCTAATGAGTTGAAAGTTGATCTCTTTAGGGATGGATGTGGTGTTCCCAACTACAGATTTCCATAGTCTGTTTTGCTGGGTGTTTTTTGTTGTTTTCTTTTTCTCTTGTTTTCTGTTTCTTTTCTGTTCTTTTTCTTTGGTGGGTTTTGGCCTAGTCCCCCTGCCTTTGTATTTATTTTTTCCCTTTTTTTAATAAATTTTTAGAGTTTGGTGGCATAGGATGGAGGTCTCTCGATGATGCCTCTTGATGTCTGTCCTCTCTCCTTGCTCATCAAAAAAAAATAAAAAACTCTCCCACCCTAGCCACCAAGTCAACCTTATACCCCACAAAAAATATTGTAAATTATAGTTAACTCAACATTAAATATAATAGTCAGCCCAATATTTTAAAAAAATAATGATAGAATTGGTTTATTTTATTGCAATCTAAAAAACATTTTAAATAATCATTTTTTTTTTGTGGTGTTTGAGATTCGAACATCAAACCTTGCATATATTATGCATAATCCTATCAACTGAGTTATGCTCATGGAGATATTTTAAATAATAATTTAGTACATGTCAATGAGGGTGGACATACTGGAATTAGTTATTTTACTGCAATGTTATGTAAGAATGTTTGAATTTTAGTCTGAGAGTTTTGTCTATTTTTAATGTTTTTCAATGCTTGAACGTGATTAAGATTGAAATAAATTTATTGAATATCTTTACAAATTAATTAAATAATATAGAAGTTAACATTACATAATTTCTTTTTTGAAGAACATTACATAATTTTCATTTCCTACAAATCAACCATAGTATGATAATATAACTATGAATGTTAATTATTAAATAATACGAATTTTAAAATAAGTAATTTAACTTTTATAAAATATTATTTTAAAAATATTGACCGTAAAAAAAAAACATTGACCGTAATTTCTTCAACAACAAAAATAATTGACCATAATAATCAATGTTGACTTCTTTTGTTTGTTTTTGAAGGAATCAATTTGACTTCGATTAATCATGATTAGTTTTTTTAAAGATAATCATGATTCTTTTGTGTCTTATAGTATTTAATTAATAACAATTTTGACCATAATCTACTTTTTTATTATATTTTTTTTTGGCTATTTAACTCCTATTTTTTTTAATTATTTTAGTTTCAATGTAAAAACTAAATTGTAAAAATATAATTAAGATTAAAATAAAATTATTGGAATTCTTTTCAAATTAATTAAATAATAGTATAAAAGTTGAAATTATATAATGTTTTATTTCCTACAATTCAACCATAATACGATAAATTCAATATGAATGATATTAAATAATATGAATTTAAATATTGACTGTAATTTCTTTTAAAAAAATAAATATTGACCGTAATAATCAATATTGACTTTCTTTGTTTTGAATGCAGTATTTATTAAAATTCATTAAATTATTTATAATTATTTTATTAAAGATCCCAGTGGTGACTAAATATTTCTCTTATAAAAGCCAGAATGCATTTGCAGAGTAGAGCAGAAGAAAAAAAACTTATTATTTGTTTATTTCCTTGCAAGGCCATGGTTAGGAAGAAGGTGAAGCTTGCTTTTATCTCCAATGTTTCAAGAAGAAAGGAGACCTACAAAAAAAGAAAGAAGGGTATCATAAAGAAGGTGAGGGAACTCACTATTCTATGTGGTATTCCAGCCTGTGCTATAATTTCTGATCCTTTCGATTCTAAAACAGAGGTGTGGCCAAATCTAGATCGAGTCAAACAGGTGCTTGAGAGGTATCAGAATTCATATATGAAAGATGATAAAAAGAATGTGAACCAAGAAACTTTTCTTTTGCAGCAGATTACTAAAGCTAGGGAACAACTGAAAAAGCTGACACAAGACAATCGTGAGAAGGAGCTAAAGATTCGTATGATTGGGTACATGCAAAACATGCCAGATGATTTGACCGTTTCAGATTTAAAAGAATTTGATAAGATAATTGAGAAAAATGTGAAGGAGATTGATGAAAAGATTGTCGCACTCAATTTATCAGATTGATGTTCTTAAAACTTTATGTTGTAATTTTGATTGATGTTATTTCAATCAAAAATTTCTAATAAAAATAAATTTGTCAAAATAAAAGTTATTATATATCAACAATTTTTCGCTTGTTAAATTTTGCACACCTCAATGCTTTATCTGACATCATAATTTTTTCTTAATGATAACGGGTCAATCCTTAATTTAGTATGGAATTAGGCATGTAATTTATCTTCAACTTTGTTTAAGGTTGTCACTTTTATCTAAAACAAAGTAGAAAGCTTAGAAGTACATAAGATTGAGATACTGAAGAATCAGAAGCAAGATCATAATGGACTTCAGAAGGAAAAATTTAGAAAACATCAAAAAGAGTGATGAAAGAAGCATATCCAAAGTTATGTTAGTAGATAAAATTCATTGATCAGAAGCTGAGAAGCAAAGCACAAGGCATAACATCCAGTATTTGGAGAAAATTGGTCATCAAGGCAAAGCAAAAAAGACAAGAATAACATATAGTTTTATAATGGAAATATCCTTGATTGATCACCAAGAAAAACCTCTATAATGATAACCATGATTTAAAAGAGAGAAAAAAAAAAAAAAAAAAAAAAAACTCACATCTCTCAACAAGTCTTTTTGCAAAAGAGAGTCATATATCAGATCTGAAAAAGATCAGAAGCAGAAAGAACATATTGCTTGAAAAATATCATAATCACTTCTACAATTGAGATTCATTCTCAAACATTAGATAGAAATCTTAAATACACTTAAAGCTCCACCGTATCTTTAGCACATAATTTTAAGCGTATTTGCATTGTAACTAGTTGATAGGACATCAAAAATCATATTTAGAGTGATAAAGATGAATTGTGGGATTGTGAAAGTCTAAAGAGAGGTTGTCCTGAACTAGTATTTTCAAGTTAACCAAGCAAATAAAATAAATAAGCGAGATATTCGAGAGGGTATCTCAAGCATCACATTGAAAAATCTCACAGATTGTGTGGACTATCCTAGTTAGAGTGAGCCAAGATAACTTCATTGTGTCATCTTCTCTATCCCTTATCTCTTTATTTGATAGCTCAGAAGGTAGTACATTCATTTAATCTATTTTTTTATCAGATTCATTTTTATACATATTTCATATTAGCAAATATGAATCTCTTCTCAAAGTTGAGAAGCAACCAGAATTTTCAAAGAGTCACAATTCAAACCTCCATTATGTATTTTGTTTATCATGTTGTCAACATTGGTGCGTTTGATTTGCTAAAAAATGAAGGACAAGACATAACAACTTCAGTTGTCCAGTATTTGATTTATAAAACTGTTTCAGGTACAGGATAAACTGGAGGCAAGAGACAGGACAAACACTGATATTTTTGTCATTTACCAAACCACAACACAACTTTTTGTCTCACGTACAAGTTGTCTAATATACCAAAATAGCATTTCGTCCCCCAAAAATCATATAAAACAAAAAAATTATTCAATGCTATTAAAATTTGTCATGTGCTGTTCTGCCTTGTGTTGTGTTGTTCTGTCTTATACTGTTTTGTCCAGTACTTACTGTTTTGCAAACCAAACACAGCCTTGAAGTCATCCAGTTTTAATGCAATTTAAATTAGTTCTTGCACTTTCAATTTATGCATTTTACTTTTTAATAACTTTACTATTCAAGTTATGTATAATTTATGCATTTTACTTGCACTTTATATTTCTTGTCAATTTTATTTCATGCAGTTTACTTTCTGCATTTTACATTTCATCGTAGATTTTTATTCTTTTCAAACGTTGAAAGTTCATTGTAGTTCAGAATCTTGTTACTGCAAAATCATACACTTTGCTACATTAAAAAACCCGATGCTCACTTCCCTTTGTATTCAAAGACAGTTTTCGACGCTGATAATTTCCATGATATATGTGACCAAGGTTGTAAAAATTGGGATTTTGCTTTAGGTCGAAAGTGAAGAATAAAATCGACAATCGTAAAATCGCAACCAAGATCAAATGATTATACTCAACTACTATTGTAGAATCGATCTAGTAGATTGTAAAATTGCAATCAAAATCGATGGATTTTACCAACAAAAAATAATACTAATAAATGGTATATATAGTCATAAATGACTTAGTTTATAAGAAATGGTAAAATCGCAATCAAAATGGATGAATTTTGCTTATTTTGGGATTTTACTGTGGATTTGAGTCGTTGAAGATGAAGAAAGTCGGGATTTTGACAACGATGTATGTGACTACAAAAATTCTTTATTTTACTTTGGATTCAAAAAGCCCCGAAAATAGGAAAGCATTTATTATTTGTCTATAACTATTTACATCAATCACTCTCCCTTTCTTTTATTTTTTGGTAGATAGACGAGATGACAAAACCATCATAAACTCACACACACAAAGTGGAGGTACCGGGGTTCGAATTCCGGTCATGACGTCTGGCCTAACAATTTCGACATTTTTACCAGTTGAGTTAGGACTTATGAGACAATATATCACTCTCCCTTTCTTACCACTAATCATTCATTCTTGGTGATTTCTTATTGATTTACAATTGACCATTTTTCTTTTTCCTTTTCTTTTGATTTTTATTTTCTTTTCATTTGCGTTGTCAAGCTAACTTTCAAACACATTTCTTTTCATTTTATTTTCAATCACCAAATTCATATTACTTTTCTCAATTGATTTTTCAAAATTTCAAATTAACCTTTTCTTTCCAACTTGAATGAAACCCTAGTAAAAATAGGTGTTTTTCTATCCTAAGATAAGAGGACATGACATGGTTTTCTTTTTATTGGTTTTAGGGTTAGTTATTTTCAAAACAATATTTTTTTAAATTTTTCAGCTCAAAGGGGTTGCAAAACGTCTTCATTTCACATATAGTCTAGGGATGTCAATGAGTACCCGCACCCATCCCCGTATCCGTGCGGGTATGTCTATACAGGTAATCCACGGGTATTCGCGGGTACTCATGGATTTTTGAATAAAAAAAATTTTGTACAAAAAAAATACTTTTTTAATTACCTTCAAACTTCAACTTTTAAAGATCCATACATAACATATTCCATTCAAAATTCATAATCCATACCATAATCCAAAAAAAATCATGATTCTTACATAATCCCAAGAAAATCCATCATACCATAATGCATATGATTCTTACATAATCCATGCAAATTCTTAAAGTAAAATAAAAGGATAAAAACATCCAACATCCAAATAAACATCTAAAAAGCATAAAAACCTCCAAATAAAAGTTAGAAAAGACTAAAATCTAAATAAACATCCAAAAATTCATATGCATTCCAAGGTATTTTATTTATACACATGGATATTTTAGTAATTTACTTAATTTATTAACGGGTACGGATACCCGCGGACACATGTATCATCAAATCTGTGTCCGTGTTCATAAAATAACGGGTAGTTTAAATACTCGTTTATTATACTCGCGGGTACCCGTTTAGTTGTCCGCCTCTGCCCATGACGGATTTCATCCGCGTGGGCACGGATTTTTTTGCCACCCTTAATATAGTCGGTTTATTTGACTTAGTAGTTTACAGCTCAAAAGAGAAATATGGCCTTGATTGTTTCCAGGACTTCATTCATAGTAAAAAAAAAATATTACAAGATTCATGTAAAACGTATGATAGAGTATTATGTAATTGTCGGTCACTCAATATTTTGAAAACATGAGGACACTACTAACGGCCTAGGTCTAAAGTGATTCTAAAATTAACTAACATGCTTCAATGAACAAGTGAAATCAAACTTCACACATATCTACACGAGTAGGTCCCCACCATTTTCATCGCCGATAGATCTTGTTTAAACATAAATTCATCTACTTGAATATGAACATCTTTGAGCTTGCCCACATATCTTCTTGCATGATCCATCAACGAATTGCATCATGGTTTTACTTGACTCCAATTGCAGCACCAAACTGTATTTGACAATATCAAAGGACTATACATTAACACTTGATCCAAAGGTCCACCAATGTTGGTGGAAATTTCACATTACCTGCAATGTCCATGGTTCCATCTTCATTTTTTTGATGGGCAAAGTACTACTTGTACTTCATTTTTTTGTAAGAATTTAATACTACTTTTATTTCTTGCATTATTATGATAAAATTGTCTCTTTGCTGTTAAATTAAATGTGTACATGTTATAATTAAATGTGAAATCAGAAAGAAAAAAAATAAAACAAGACGTTTTCTCAAACCAAACATGTCTCAACATTCTCAAACTCTCATATTAATAGCATTGTGGAGAGTGATCAAACAAGTACGTATGATATCTTCAAACAAGTACATCCAGATTGCCATGTTGCTAAACTTATCCAAAATATTATTTGAGCTATCCTGAGCAACTAGCATATCTCATGCATGAAAAGATTTTTAAGAGCTTGAACAGAAGAAAGCTTCCCTTTACAAAATTATAATCACATCATCGGCATACAAAATGTGAGACGGAATGTAATTGAAATAGTTTGTGATTGGGTCCCTAAGAGTGATCAATACTATAAAACTAGCATTGGGTCCCTTTATAAAAATTAATTAGACAAAGATATAATTAACCAACCTTTGCGCACGAGGCTAGCATTCAGTTAATTTGTATGTGTTAAACCTAAATTGAATCGGTGATTCGTATGTATGGATTGATTGTCTTCTAAACTTGGATAGATTTTTTAACCATAAATCTCTAGCATTGATCTAATTAACAAAATGATCTAGATTAACAGACACACCACATAAAAATCAAAAAGAAAAAAAAAACCACAAAAATCTATGTGAATTTACAACAATATTATGCTCTTTAACGATGGTGAAATTCACACATCATTTTCATAGTGTTAGTTAAATTCCTCTATCACACATCTGCGACAAACCTCTGTCGGAAAGAAACAGTGAAGACTTTAGTAATGAGTTAGAATCTTTAATTTTACATATCATTATAATGTGACAATTCAATGTAAAATAGCCAATACCAATAAGGGTTTAGTCTAGTGGAAGTGGTTAGATTTCCATAACACATTGGCTTGTAGGGATACACATATTTAGTGTACAACAAACTTTGAACATGATTATCTATAATGGATAATCAATGAAAAAAAAAAAACAAAGTGTAAATTATCCAAAAACTTTAAATTGAATTTATCACAAGTCTTCATCGTTCTTCTCCCGCCCGCTTTTTTTTTTTACACTTGATCGTAATTTTAAAACTTCCAGCTAGATGATTGAAAAACGATGAAGGAATGAAATGAATTCAATGAACTTAAAATGATTAATGGAAATTTAAGAGAGATATGGATATATAAATAAATAAGATGCTCTTTATTCAAATAATAGATAATACAACACGATTATGATTCGGTCCTAACAAGTTACATACATATGAATCTAATTAAGCTTGTGTGCTTTAATTGAAATTAACTCAAAATAATTTGAAACATAAAAATATAAAATAAATTAATAAGAGCATCTTAAGGTGGATCAATGGGCTGGGATCAATAGAATCCGGAGGGACCATGTCCACCATCTCCTCCCATGTTGTTGAAACCAAACAAATAAGGTTGCAACATAGGGTTCTGAAAAAGTTCAACTGGGAAGATTGAAGCTTGTTGATGATTTGGCTGGTGCTCGATAGGCATGTTATAGGACGAACCATTGCCAACAAAAAATGGAAGGGTTTGGGTAGGAGTCCCCTGACTTACAACCATACCAGCATGTTCTGCAATACGCTTCTTAAGATCCAATAACGCTTTTTTCAATAATTGAAGTTGTACCCTATTCATCCCTTCAATGGGACGAGCCCACCAAAACTGAGCCTCATTCTTATTGTGCAAATCGCTTAACTCATTCCCACGCTTCTTCGCGATGGCCAGTGCATCATTGATCTGAGTCAGCATAGCATTAAGCTCGCGTGATTTGGTGCTACAGTAAGCATCAATGAATTGCATGATGCCATTGTTTTGGGGTGGGGTTTGAGAGAGATAAAGATCTATGACCGTATCAACATTTGGGCGACCAAATGAAAACACCTTCTCACTGGGTGAGAATACAATGAGAGCAATATATGCACCACAAAGGGTGCAAAGCTCGCTAGCTTTCTTGAAGAGGCCACTACGACGCTTCGAGAAAGTTACTTGCAAGTTGCTCTCGTTGTTCATTTTTTTCATCTCAATTTTTTGGCGTCCTAGACTTTTCTTTCCACTCGACATGATTGAAGCACAAAAAGAGATAAAAGAAAAAGGTGGGTAAGTGTGTTTGTTCCTATGAATATGAAATGGCACATTGAAGTTGGGTGTGAAGGGGTTGTTTTATAGACAAAATTCATGACCATATTTTTAACACGTGGTTCTTTTTCAAAAATCTACCTTTTGGTTATATGGAAGGTTATTCAAGGTTAAAGATAGTGTTCTTTTGTCAATTTGTATATATCTTAGCTCATTCAACACTTGTTAGATAAACTGCACTTGGATAATTCTAGAAATTTGTAATAATTATTTTCATATTAAATTAATTAATTAAAAATTACAAGTGTATGGTACAGTATAAAGAATGATCATTGTGTTCTCCAAAAACAATCTAGCAGTTCCTCATACAATTAAAATGTCCAATCAACTGAACTTGATTCTTTTTGGTACATGGTTGGAATATCCACCGTACTCTTTGTAATTTTTTTACTTATTATCATAAAAACCAATATGAAATATACAAAATGAAAAATAAACATTAATTATCAGTCAATTTTTTGACAAAATTAATTATCAGACATTTAAAATATTTTTTTAAGATTATAAAATTAAAAAGTTTCACTTTGATGGAAAATATTATATTATGAATTTTCTAAAAAATGAATACAAATTATTTAATTTTTAATATCGTAGCAGAGTCAAAAGGCAACGTAGAAATCACAATTAATATTTTTTTTCCTTTTTTAAAAAGGTAAAGTTATTATTCATATGAGATTTGAAGGACAAAAAGAAGAAACAACAACCCACAAAAATGTTGCGATTAGGTTATTGATGATAATGTGTTGTATTGAAGGACCATTGTTTAAAGAAAACTATTAGAAACCCACTTGGATTGGCCTGGTGGTATTGGCTTGAAATTTGGGAGTGCGCTCCTCCTCAAGGTCTCAGGTTCGATTCTCTCCAGTGGCAATTGGGGTGGGTTAATTTAGCTTCTTCAACAAAAAAAACTATTAGAAGGACTAAAAACGAAATATAATATATTTATAGGGACTACAAATTTATTTAACCTTTATTATTATTATTATTATTGTTATTATTATTATTAGTATAATAATTACTAGTGGAAAGACGGGCACGTGAGTGCCTGTCTTTCGGTTCTTTTTATCGCGCTAACACGTATAAATTATTAACGATATTTTATACAAAATATTGATTTTGATTAAAATTATAAGTACAAATATATGTGACTTTCTTATTCAAAATTGTGACAAACCCAAAAACCATCTTTATCTTTTTCAATAACAACATTAATTTACAAATATAATATAAATCCTTTTCGTTTTTTAATACCATCAACAATATAATATTAATCAAGAAAAATTTGTTTAAAGGTATAATTGAAATTATAAAAATTTAAGCCCAAAATCTCAATCCCCTTCATATATAACTAGCGGAAAGACGGACACTATTGTGTCCGTCTGTCCGCTCTTTTTACTACGTTAATGTGTGTGTATATTTTAGTATGTTTGTTTGTGTAATTTTGATTGAATTTAAAAAAAAAACATTAAAAAATAGTGCCATTTCAGCTTTGACTGAGTCAAAATCAAGGGAACCATGGATTTGCAAAGGGGTCAAACTTAAGAGACAAAAGCTGCTATTTTTAAACCTGGGGGACCAAAATCGCAAGTTTGTGAAAGTTGGGGGACCAAAAGTGCATTTTGTCAACAATACATTTTTATTATATCCTCAAAAAGAAAAATACATTTTTTTTTTGAATCCGGAGCAACATGGAATCAAAACAGAGTAGTGGAGATAGTGGTTGTACACTTCGTACAATTGTCCTTTGTCAACTCTCTCCAACGAAAAAGCATCCAATGCCTTCAAATCCATTTGAATTAGCCGTTGCTTTGTTCTTTCAGTCTTCTGCAATGCTAAACGAGATTAAATCATATGAACAGCTTTTGAAGCCTTTAATTCTCTAAGTTTCTGATGATCTTCTGATTAAAACTGCTTCTGGTGATCCTACTTCTGATGAGGTGCTTCTTATGACGTCAACACTTCAGGAGCACTTTGTCTTCAGAACCTCTTTTCTTCAGATGCTTCAAGCTTCCTTCTTGTTGATTCCATTGCTCTCATTTGTTCTTCCAGAACTTTATGCTTTAAAGAGACACTAAATTTTTGTATATGGTCTTGCATACTTGAACAAATATTAGCATATCCAATTGACAATTTTTAATACCTTGTTATCATCAAAACTCACAGGGTAATGTTAAACATATTTTGTTCCAACATACCCATCACGTGACTTAAGTCACGCATGTGTTATATCCAGCTTGACTTAAGTTACTATGGATTAAAACCTGAGTGAGTTAAGTCACTCTGGGATACAACCTTCGTGAGTTAAGTCAATTTGAGTTACAACTCTCAGTTTGTAACCCAGAGTGATTTAACTCACTCAAGTTGTAACCCAGAGTCATGTGGGGGGTATTTTTGTCAGTTTGTATGAGAGGGAGAAATTGTGGATGGGAGAAGAGCAATTTTGGGGGGTATTATTAAATAATATGAATGATAAAATAATTAATTGACTCATTAAATTATGTTTTAAAAACATTGACCATAATAATCAATATTGACCTTGATTAATCATTATTTTTTCAATCTTATATTATTTAATAATATATTTGATCATAATATACTTTTATTATATTTCTGTTCACATTTAAGCTCCTTTATAATTATTATTAAATATTAAAATTAATAAAATAGTAGGTATTACTCTTTATAAAAGTCATAAGGCATAAGAAAAATAAAGCAAAAAAAGTTTTGATTCCTCATTCATTTTCTTGCAATTGCATTGCATGGCCATGGCTAAGAGTAGGGTGAAACTTGCCTTTGTCTCCAATTATTTAGCAAGGAAGGTTGCCTACATGCGGAGAAAGAAGGCTCTCTTTGAGAAGGTGAGAGAACTCAGTATTCTTTATGGTATTTCAGCGTGTGTTGTAATTTCCAATCCTTTTAATTCTAAATCAGAGGTGTGGCCAAATCTAGAGGGAGCCGAACAAGTTCTTAAGAGCTACCAAAATTCATCTATGACAGATGAGACAAATGATATGAACGAGGAAAGTCTCCTTTTGCAGAAGATTGTTGAAGCCAAGGAAAACCTGAAAAAGCTGAAACAAGACAATCATGAGAAGAAGCTGGACCTTCTTATGACTCTTGAACTTAGGAAGGAAATTGATGACAAGGTTGTTGCACTCAATTTATCAAATTGATGTTGTCTTAAACTTTTATGTTGTGATTTTGATTGATGTTATTTCAATCAGAAATTTATAATAAAAAATAAACTTGTCAAAATAAAAGTTATTATATGTCAACAATTTTTGCATGAGCACAGTTATTTTGACAGCCAAAAATAAACAACTTACCCACACCGTAGAATTATTGTGAAGCTTGACCAGGCTGGCACGCATTCCAAGGCAACAAAAAATGATTAAAAAATAAATTGGTATAGCATGATCGTATCAATGTACGGTGTGGTTGTTGGGTTTGGATGTTCATTTATCATTTTCGTTTTCGCGTGTTTAATTTTGCGCACTCCGATGCTTTATCTAACATCATCAATTTTTCTTGTTGATAAAGAATCAATCCTAAATCTGGTTTGGTATTAGGCATGTAATTAATCTTCTATTTCATTTAAGCTTATCACTTTCATCTCAAACAAAGCAGAAATCTTAGAAGAATTTTATTCAGTGTTTTGTTCAACGTCTCACAAGATATTTTTCCTCGTTTGTTGAAATGTTATCTTCTTTTTTTTTTTTTACAAAAATAAAACGATATTCATTCTTTAAAATTGAGAGTACATCAAATACAGTAACATTTTCAATACCATTGAAAACGTAAAGGGTGAATCTGGGAACAATACCACAACACCCAAGTTAATAGCATACGATAGCAAAATGCCTACAATTAATATGATAAATTCTAAGTCACTGAAATATTCATGCATCCGGATCTGCTACGCCGTCGTCCAAATCATTGATTGAATCTCTAATTGATTGAAATTGATCTTTCAATAGGTCCCAAACGAACACTGTAACAAGACGCGAAATCAAACTCCACATAAGACGACGAATAACACAACATCGTACTCAGACAGACGACGAAATCACAAAAAATACAAAATAAAAAATTTGATATGTGTGAAAACCACTTATTTAAATTGAAAGAACGAGGCTGAAGGCATTGTAATAAGGGTTTCTTAATGCATTTCTCAAATTACATCTAACAAATAAAATAATTGTCGATTATTTGCATTTCATTAAGTATGCCATTTATTTTCTTGTCATGTTTATTCTAAAGTTAATTACTTTTAATACAATTTATTTTTTCCTGCACTTTAAATTTTTGCAATTTACTTTTCAATAGCTTTAAAATTCAAGTCGTTTATAATTATGCAGTTTACTTTTCAAGCACGTTATTTTTCTTATCAATCAATTTAATTTCATAAGCTTTAGATTCTGCATTTTATGTTTCTTGGCACGTTTTTATTCTTTTCAAACTTTTAAGTTCAATGTAGTGCATAAGCTTTTTACATCATAATCATACACTTTTATGCATTAAGAAACACATGTCCCTTGCCTTGGTATTGAAAGATAGTTTTACCATTATTAATTTTCATGATATATGCGAGCATTAATTGCGTTAACACATAAGACTTGCTTGCACTTTTCGGCTGAACACATAGAATATTACTACTCCCTCCATTTCAAAATGAATATCGTTTAAAGTTTTTACACACATATTAAAAAATATATTAATTAAATAAAAGTGAGATATTATTTTACCAAATTATCCTAATCAATTATTGGTTTGTTTTCATCAAAGGAAAAGTAATATTTTAGAAGTAGTGTATATAATATTAAATGAAGGGTACAATTGAAAAGAAAAAGTTATTATTGCATTGAAAATCAAAAGCGACATTCATTTTAAAATATTTTTTTTGTTAAAACGACACTCATTTTAAAACGGATGGAGTATTTAACTTGTAAGGGAAATGTTAACTTGTGTCCTAAAGTCACAAGTTAATGATTCAAATATAAAAAAAAAACTTATTGGAATGTATGCATTGCATTTAATATTTAACTTTTTAATCATTTAAATGCACAAAATTTTAGAGAAAATTTCTTCTTTTAAGTTTCTTAACATGTACCCTAAGGGCACAAGTTAACACTACCCAACTTGTAAATACCTCGAATTAAACATTCTACTTGTTGATGATTTCTATTCTAATAATATAAAAAATCCATAAAAATCAATGACAACACAAATGTCAAGTGAACCAAGAAATAGTAATAATGACCCCAAAAAATGAAAATGTCCAAACAAGGTATATAGATATGGATATTTCTTTACACTTGATTGTTAGATTTAGATAAGGATATGGATATTGTTGGTTGTTGTTGCTTCATATGTTTGGTTGTTGAATGTCTTTGATACTTGTTTCACGCAAGTAAGTTGATTGGTGTGAGTTGAGTCTGAATTCACAATGATTAGAAAGTTATTCATTCTCCAATTAGAACTTTCTATTTATACATTTATATAACAACTAACTAACCAACAACTGCGGTTAAAACACAGAGTCATAATAAAATCTTGCTCTCTAAGGCTTCCAATGATAGCACTAAAGGAAGGTTTGCAAATAAACTAAATTCAGGATGCACAATTCTTGATAGACGTTGGTTAGTATGATCCATTAAACTATCCGCTGTCTTAAGGACATGTAAGAGAGAAGACAAAATTGAAAGTGATTTGGTGTATTAATTTGAGTCTCAATCTGCAATATAATATTCTGGTATATAGTTGCATTTCAATTAATTAATCAATAGAAATGTTAACGAGTGTCTCTGGGACACTCTTTAAGCTCTTTAAATGATAAGTTTTTAATGAAAAGTTGTGTATTAAATGTATTGAAAATTGTAATAGTTGACTTTTTAAAAGAATAATTACTAAATTTGAGATGCTTAAAGAGTGTCTCGGAGACACTCGTTAACAAGACCCATATTAGGGTAGACTAACAAGTGCCCTTCAAAATTCAAAAGTTTTTATAAAGAAAGTAGATTTTTAAAGTTTCAATATGTTTAATACATAATTTTTTAACAAGGTTAGACTTTGGGGTGTGCAAATCACTCAATGGAACTGTGACACTCTTTAAGCCCTTTAAATGGTAAGTTTTTAATGAAAAGTCGTGTATTAAATGCATTGAAGATTGTAATAGTTGACTTTTTAAAAGAATAATTACTAAATTTGAGATGCTTAAAGAGTGCCCCGGAGACTAGGGGGTTCGCGGTGCGGTTTGGTTCGGTTTAGAGGTTAAAAGTCATCCGAACCGCAAGATAAAAAGGCATGCGGTTTGGTTTGGTTCGGTTGACTTTTAAAATACAATCCGAACCAAACCAAACCGAGCTAATGTGATTTGGGTTGGATCGGTTGGTGCGGTTTTTTCAAGATAATACAATTTTTTGTTTCCGACATTAAAATCTAATTAAAAACCTAAAATATAACATATTTTCATTAATGTTTTAAATTTCATCAAATATTACAATTTTATTTTTTTCCAACAGTGTACACAACTACATAGATCAAATTAAAAACGTGAACAAAAAGTAATCTTATTTTGTAATAAATGCATACGGAGACACTCGTTAACGAGACCCATTAATTAATTATGAATTAATTCTTATGTTTACGTGAATAATACATATTTAGTAACGCTGATGCTCTCACATTTTTCCTTCAATGAAAGAAACTTTCTCTCATTTTCGGTTTTCTACTTTTTCTTCTACCAAACTTATCTAGGTTTCGATTTCAGTTTTTACTTTACTTTTTCCTTTGCTGATTCAGCCACCATATCAGATGCATCTTTTTTCTTTTTGCAATAGGTCCAATGTATGGACCCCAAAAGTATAGCTATACTTTATAGTTATATTTAGGGATAAATATTTTTTAGTCCCTATAAAATTATAAATTTCGAAGTTTAGTTTATGTATAAATTTTATTCAATTTTAGTCTCTTCTTTTGTTAACATTTACGAAAGATAAATGTTTTATAAGGTAAGAACTAAAATTATGTAAGGAACGAACTTGAAAATTATAAAAAAAAAAAAATTTAAGGAAAATTTTATAATATTTAGCCCTTATATTTATACTATCCATAATAACCTTATTGAAAAGTGAAATATGGGGTAGTGGATCTAGTGACAGAAATCTTAAATTTAGATATCTGAACATAACAAAGTACAAAATTTTTTTTGAAGGAATAACGAAGTACAAATATTAATTAGCTCATGTTTGAAGCATTTTCTAATTGCCAAATACAAGTGTTATAATATGCAAGTATTGATGAACCGGTACTATTCATTGAAGCATCCATAAAATCTATGTCATGACTGCACAAATTTCATTAATGGACTAATTTTGCATGAAGGGTCCTTTGACAAGAAAAAATAATAATTTCGATCTATATGTGCATGCAGGCATACTATTTGGACATGTAAAAACCATAAAAACACCTTATTGATATATGTATATATAAGAAATCACTTATATTCTGTAAGAATTAAGTTTGCTTATTCTCTTCACTCTCAGTTGCAGACTTTCATCAAATCATCTAAATGTGGTTTGAATTGCTTTCACATTGTCTCCTTTGAAAACAGGAAAAGGAAATTGTGTAAAAAAACAATGACTGTTATATAATTAAAAGTATAGAAAAAGAAAACAATAAGACATTTTTTCAAACCAAACAAATTACTATGGCTTAGTATAATCATCAACAAAGTTGCACTTATCTCATATGTAGATAGGGAAATGCTTCCTGCTTGAATGGTTAAACCGTCCTAACTGTGGTACTTACATGAGAAGAAGAAAGTCCAATATAGCCAAGGAAAAACTTGCCGGCCGGAGAATGTGCATGCATGAACATGAATCATCATTTGCCTTTGCCTTCACTAACACCGGCCGGCAAGTCATCCTTGGCTGTACTACACTCTCTGCCTCTTCATGTAAGCTCCTCTTAGGTGTCATATATGCTTCTTTTTTCTACTTCATGAAGCTAATTGTTCACTATGGCTATTGTAATCATATATGTCTGATATGATATCATATATATTAGATTGTGCATTCAATTGTATTCTAAAAGTAGCAAGTGGCTATATGATATCTGCCAACCAAAAGGACAGCTAGATTGCCATGTTGCCAAATTTGTCCAAAACCATGCTTGATTGGGTAGAGAAAATAGGGGACCAATTCAAGCAATTTTGGCCCACATTTTTCCCTTTTTGTGTCATCCATATCATCTATGTTATTATGAAGAAAGATAGGAATCTTGCATTGGCATTCAATTTTGTGTGGGTAAAGATGGTGACTTCTACTATTTCTGTTTGTGTACATGAAGCTTGAAAAAAAAAATTGAACAAACATGAAGCTTGTAAATTGTAATTAAATAATTGCTAAGGTTATGTTTGAAATTAAATAGAATTTGACCAAACCACAGTAGTACCGTGATTTTGTCAAAATTTCAAACCGTAACATTTACACAAATTACAATTGCACAACGTGATTGAGCCAAACTCGCCGTCAATACAAATTGGCACTAAGTGGCAATATGTGAAAAAGTTATAAGAGCATAGTGTTTGATAGGGACCCTTGACAAGTTAGAATCCCTAAAATGAAGGGATTGTAGAAGATTAATAGTGATGCGCATTTAATTTTTAATGGCCAAGGATAACATCTATGTCGGACACTAAATGCAACATAGTGTTCTTTTCTATAATTAGGCTTTAGGGGATTAATTAATCATATTATTATTTATGGATAAAGTTTATGACACGATGTTTCCTTTTGATTTCATTTTCAGATCACTATTATTTCTTGAACTTTAGCTTCTTCATTATTTCTGCTTTATCCTAAAAGGATCGATCACCTGTTAGCAACAAATGAAATTAACTTTTTAGAAAGCATTAATCTAATGTTACTTGTTTTAGACTAACATTTTTCGAGTATATATGTGAATAATTGACAGACATATATTTGGAAGCATTCTTGCAAAAGCTAGAAAAATTGTTTATAACACGATATATGTAAGTAAAATTATTGGCTGATGGGGATTTAATTAATTAAACATTCCTATTATTGTATTTAAGAGTTGAGACACGCTCTAAATCAAACTACAGACATGCATCAAATGAACATTCACTATTATAATTATATTGAAGTTGGAATTAAGTCTCACATTGTTGTAAATATTACGTTTCTTCAGATATAAATTTCCTTGGTTTAAGTGAAAAATATTTTTAGTTGAAAATCATAATTATTAATTGTAAAATTTTTATTATTAGAATTGTAAGTTATTTCTTTTGACCGGTTCTATGCTAACAAACCATTCCTCTATTCTTTCTATGAGTCATCAAAGCATATAAACATGTTTTCATATAGTTATCCTTCTATATAATATGTTGGCATATTTTTAGCAATTATTTTTAACTTCTTCTGAAACGTGCTCATTAAATTAGCTTAATAGCATCCCTATATTTTTTTATATGACTTTTTCAAAGAAGCTAATTTTATGCTCCCAGGTTTATTATTGTGAAACGGTCATTTTTTGTAAATAGCTTATATATATTGCTTTGAGCAACACGCAATGAGCACTACAAAAAATTATCAACATGCATACAGTACGTATACTCCCTCACTTCATATTTAGAGATACACAAATTATTTTCCCTCATCCAAAATATATTAAGTTTCTGGGTTACATCTTCTGATATCTTTAAGATAAATTTGAGTTGTTCTGTCACCTCCGGTTATGATTCATAACGGGGAAGAACTGTTGTATCCTGGAAGGACATGCGCTTCTGAGGCGGATAAAATCCTCAATGATAGTGACTATGTCATGCCTCAGGTTAGATAATGGTTTATTGTTTTGCAGGTTACATGAGTTATTGATAGAAGATGGTGATAGAGTTGTATTGATGTCTAGTTATACAAAGTTTCAACGACAGCTAAGTTTATTTATCTATTTTTTTTATATTTGATTTATGTGTATATATTTACTTTGATTACTATTTAGAGATAATTATTATGAGTAAATTTTACAACACACATTAGCAAGGTCAGTTGACTATCATAACTATTGAATTTGTGATCAAGTCCCACATTGTCTAAGGTCACTTGACAATGAAATATATAAATATGTTTGAACACCTACATTTTATAAATTATTTGGGGCTTCTAATTATTTGTTATACTACATAATGATTGTTAAATACCTTGGAAGCTTTGATGTATTTTTTGGAAGTGAGATTGAAAATATTAACATAATGATTGTTAAATACTTGGAAGCTCTGAAGTATTTTTTGGAAGTGAGATTGAAAATATTAACTTTTGTACGAATCTAGTGGTAAAATTAGATGTCAAAATAAAACTGATTTATATCCTTAATCTTTTACAATAATCCAGTAACTAAGCTATGTATACCAATTAGGCTTAATCTAGCATAGCAGATTATCAGCCAAGCAATTTTTGATCTTGATGATATATAATGAGAACATGAGGGACCCATAATGCTGGTTTTTAGTCCTTTGTTAACAAAATCCATGATATGGATTGCATGTGTATTCTAGTACCCGTTTGTTGACTGATCATCCATACATATCTGCCTAAAACTTTATGCCCCCAATGCTTTCATGCTTTAATTTTATAGTGCTCCAAAAAAGTTTTATGTCGGCGTCGCATACGTGAATTATTTATCACCTTAACATAGGACCATACCTTTTGCAGCTCTCCTTATGTATGTATATTGGATGACACAGACACAGTACTCACTCTTGTCACATGACATGCTTTCGGTGTTTTTGTCTTGTCTTAATTCAGATTAATATGTTATTTAGAGGGAAAAATATGTGAAAATGGGATGTATGGCAATAGCATATCAAGTAATTATATGGGTTGCATATTTCTAGCCAAATTTTCTTATCTTTAACTTATGCTATCAAATATGGCTAAATTGATAGCTAAACATTGACTCTTTCAAAAGATTTGAAGTGGGATATAGAAATTTAGAATACGAAATGGAATATCTCATTTGGTTTTCAACAATAAAATTAATTAAGATCTAGTATATGCAAATGAAAAAAGCTAAATTATCTTCTTAAAAAAAAAAAAAAACAAGGATCTTATCGGTGTATCTTCATGCAACAAATTGATTATGTTATCTTTGCTGACTCTGTATCATTCCAATTTTATCGGATGTCCCCGAAGGGACTATTATCTTTGCCGACTTGATTCACCTGAAAGAGTTCCTCCTAATTTGAGTTCAGTAAATATCCAATGGTTAATAAACTTATGGCAAACTAAAATATAATATTGATTGTTTTTTCTTCTTTTCCAATAGAGCTGTTACATAAATATCTTAGCATGTAAACATTGCAACATTTTAACATAATATATAGTTTCATAATTATGGTTAAAAACATACTGAGTAAAGAGTGACTCCCACATTGGAAGAGGAACTATATTTTGTTCTAAGGGATTTTAGAGCATTTGCTTCTGCTGGGGTCATATCATATCATCAGACAACTATTTGCTTTACCTGAGGATGATGAGTTATACAGGAATCTTGATGTCCAAGATAAGCTAAACAACTCTTAGTTTCCAAAGATTTCCACCCAAAGCAACAAAAATTGATGAAACTGTGATCCTCCTCTTTCGTAAAAGAATCATCTGAATTTGAATTTAATTATTGTCAGCGAAAACGGAATTCTTTGGCATCCTTCCTTTCCATTTCAACATAGCTACAACTATTTAGCCTTTTTCCACTCACTTTCTTGAAAGCTTTCTTAATCTTCTTCAGAATATTAGTTATACAAAGAACGAACACATATAGTTTATCTTATACTACATGAACTCCCAGATACAAAACTTTGCTTAAAACTCTAGCTTCTTGGCGGTTTAGTCCTTGATGTTTGCTAAGCGAGACATGTCAACGAGAGACTATTCTAAAATATCGATAAAATGAGGGACTAAGTTCATACTAGAGTCCAGATTTGGTATTTACTCTTTTTTTAGGAACATGACTATATTATAATTTCAGTATAGACTTAATATATGACTGTTATCACTCCATGGTCTAATTCTACATCTTAACATGGTAAAGGAAGCATCCAGTTTACACAAATATCAAACACCTCAGTTCTGAAATTACACAACCAGATTATTGCATCACTGACCTTCTGACAATACTGCTGGCTAAGAAGCAATATATTATTTATATTTATATATAGAATAGGAAGATTCAAGATTGAAAACAGTGAACAAATTTGTTGGTAGCTTAGATCAAATTGCAAGATAATAACAAGACAACCAAACTTTTAACTGCTTATCATAATAAAGGTTTTTATTCATCGCGTACAGAACTGCAACACAATTATTGAAACTAGACACTCTTGCCTATAATGTGCTCAAACATACTCTGAATGTTCTTTATATTATCTTCAAGAACATCTATTTCAATCTGTGGGTCATCCTCATCAAGCAAATTTGTGGCCATTGTAATTAAATAATTGATCTTCTCGTTTTCTTCCGATGAGTGTTTCAAATCATTTCTCATTCTGTTAACGCAGTCATTCAATTCATTCATTAACTCGGCCTTCCTTAAGAATTTCTTATCTTCAACACGGTAATCCTCAGCTTCTCGAATCATTTCTTCAATTTCTTTTGTCGACAACCTTCCTTTGTCATTGGTTATCGTAATCTTATTCTTAGTACCAGACCTTTTTTCCTTAGCAGAAACAGTTAGGATGCCATTTTTATCAACATTAAAGCATACATTGAAAGGAAGGCCCCTACATCTGCGGGGTAAGTTGTCAAGACAAAAAGACCCAAGAAAATGATTGTCGCTCGCTCTTGTTCTTTCACCCTCGTAAACATCAATAAGGACAGTGGATTGTTTATCCTCAATAGTATAAAATACTTTTGTCTTCCTAACAGGAATGGAAGTGTTCCTCGGAATCACCACAGCCATGTCATCATCGTCTAGCATCCAACCTAGTGACAATGGTGTAACATCTCGCAGCACCAAGTTTGGAATATTGTTAAAGCCTTTACTCAACAAAGCAGCTTGCACAGCTGCGCCATAAGCGACAGCCTCATCAGGGTTGAGGCTATTGCATAGATCCTTCCCATTGAAAAAGTCCCGCAATAGCTGCTGCACTTTGGGAATCCTAGAAGAGCCCCCGACAAGGACAACATCATGCACACTACTCTTGTCCATCTTAGCATCAACAAGACAACTCACAACAATCCTCATGCATTCTTTAAAGAAGTCCAAATTGATTTCCTCAAACTTGGCACGAGTGATTGACGAATGGAAGTCAATTCCCTCATATAAAGAATCTATTTCAACAGTAGTGACAACAGAAAAAGAGAGTGTCCTCTTTGCATTCTCGCACGCAGTTCTCAACCTCCTCAAAGCTCTAGGGTTTCCACTAATATCCTTATTATGCTTCCTCTTGAACTCCTTTGCAAAGTGGTTCACCATTCTATTATCAAAGTCCTCTCCTCCGAGGTGAGTGTTACCAGAAGTGGCCTTAACTTCAAAGACATTATCCTTAATTGTAAGGATAGACACATCAAAAGTTCCACCACCAAGGTCAAAGACGAAAATATTTCGTTCTCCCACAGAGTCAGCTCTCTTGTCAAGTCCATACGCAATAGCTGCAGCAGTGGGTTCATTGATTATTCGCAAAATATTAAGGCCAGCAATGGTACCAGCATCCACAGTAGCTTTTCGCTGAGAATCATTAAAATAAGCAGGCACGGTGATAACTGCATTCTTAATTGGTGATTCCAAATATTCCTCTGCAATATCCCGCATCTTTGAGAGGATCATAGATGAGATTTCCTCAGCACATAGGTTCTTCTCCTGACCCTTATAGTTAAGGGAAATCATCGGTTTGTCATTAACACCAGCAATAACTTTGAATGGCCACAACATCATATCTGTTTGAACATCAGGATCACTAAATTTTCTGCCAATTAACCTCTTAGCATCTGAAAAAGGATATTAATAATTATTTTTCATCTATCACTTGTTCAACAAACATAGCAATGCGGCAATAATAGTAAATATTGTTTGTATGAGTAAAAATAATAGTAAACCACTAAAATAGTTCTTGACTTTGAGATACACTATCAATTTAGTCCTAGAGATCAGAGAATGTGAATATTTTATATTAAACCCCGACTATGTATAACGTTTCTCATATTCATTTGTTTGTGAACGTTTGTGACGAAACATGTTTTATTAGATGATGTGTCCGTTAAGTTCAGTCGGAAGTCCTAGTCACATAATGAAGAAAGTAGAACGAGTGTACAACCGAGGGGAGGGGATGTATTGGATTAGGATTCTAAGGGATTTTAAAAGACTTTTTAATTATGAAAAAGTCTTGTGATATTCAATCAAGACTCTTTGCAATTTAAAAAAAAAATTGTGGTATTCAATCAAGACTCTTTGTCATTTTAAAAAAGTCTCGAGGTATTCAATCAAGATTTTTCATCACCTAAAAAAAGTCTCATGGTATTCAAAATCATTCAAATTTCGAAGGATTGTTTAATAAATTGGATTTTGTGGGATTTTCTAGTGAAATTTTAACAAGAAAAAGTCTTTCATGAAGACAAGAGATTTCTCTCTCTCTCTCTCTCTCTCTCTCTCTCTCTCTCTCTCTCTCTCCCCTCTCTTCCCCCTCTCTATCTCTCCTAAAAAATAAAAAATAAAAGTCTGTATTGAAAATATTATGATTGAAAGTGTGTTGTAATCATTTCTTTCTCTCTCTCTCCTCTCTTCCCTCTCTCTCTCTACCTATCATAAAAAAAATAAAAAATAAGAGTCTGTATTGAGAATATTATGATACAAAGTGTGTTGTAATCATTTTTTTTCCAATGAGTACTTAAAATTCATAAAATCTTTTGAAATCTTATAAATCTATGAAATCCTTTAAAATCTTATGATGTAAATCCATTGAAATCCAAATTGAAAATCCTGATAGTCTTTTAAAATCATGAAATTCATTAAAATCATACAAAATCTTTTAAAATCTTTGAGACTTTTTTAAGCAAAAATTGTCTTTAAAAATCATAATCCAATACACCCCCCTAAATTGATCCCTGACTTTGTGAAACATCACAGAAATTCCAAATAAAAACCCAAATCTATAAAATGTTAGTCAAGTTAGTCCTTGTACTATGTGAGTGCGTTGACGAAGTCCCAGCTGCTGACTTGGTTTAACGACCATGTCCACATATGGGACAACGTCAACTCATGAAGTTTTACAGAGTGACTAACTTAAATGTTATAAATATTCAAGTAGTTTTTTTTTTAAAAATTTCCATAATCAGGACTTCTAACTGTACACATGCAGAAACATTATCAATTAACAACATATTTAGTCGGACACTCACATAAAGATGAAAAAAGGAAATGTTTTACCGAATTAAGGATTAATTTAAAACATTCATATTGTCAAGAACTAAATTGAAAAGTCAAACAATGTCAAAGACTATTTTAGGGGTCTTCTCAATAGTACATATTTAAAGCATTGCAGCAACGACACTTCTAATCGAGAACGCGTATTTGTGTCCAACACTAACACAACACAACATATGTCATTACATTCAATTATGTCATTTTTGTAAATTACTACATATGTCGACGTGTCAGTGTCGTATTCGTGTCTGTTTGTTAGTGTTTGTGCTTCATAGATTTAAATAAGTAAAGAAATGAAATGAAATTACCAAAAACAGTGTTTTGTGGATTGGTAGCAGCTTGATTCTTAGCGGCATTACCGATCAATCTTTGATCATGAGTAAAAGCAACAAAAGAAGGTGTGGTTGTGTTGCCTTGGTCATTGTCAATAATCTCTACTCTACTGTGTTGTTCCTGCCATACTGCAACACATGAGTAGGTTGTGCCAAGGTCTATTCCCACAGCACGTCCTTCGCATTTTTTCGCCATGATCTTTCAAAACCTTAGAGTAAACTCAAGTATGAACTCTAAACCCTAGAGTTTATGTTGTTATGAAAGAAAAATCTAGAGCGTAACGTTGCAAAAAGAATACGCAAGCTCACCGTTTCATTTTCAATTGGAAATCCTAGTCACATAATGAAGAGTGCATAATGAATCGAATTCTCCACCTTTTTATCTTCCAATACAAATTGCTGAAACCATTTTCCGACAAGGCATGCTATTTTTTTGGTGCAATATTAAATTTTTGATTACTCCCTCGGTCTCGGATTAACCGAGCGATTTGCTCATTTCACACATATTAAGAAAAAAGTATAAATGAATGACCTAATATCAAACCAAGTCTCGTACCTTAATTTATGTAAATCTATTTTTTAATCTATTTCACCGTTTTTATAATGAATTAACAAGTATCAAATTCATAAAGTGTTCGGTCATAAATACAAAGTAGTATATATTGAATTGAGAGTGATGAAAATAGTATTAATTAGAGTTATAAAGAGAAAAAAAAAATTAATATTGTATTGAAAAGTGAAATGGCTCAGTTGTTTTGGACACTTTTTTTTTGCAAATGGAGTTATTAAGGGACGGATGGAGTATTACTTTTCCATCTTGTGCGCCTTATTTTTTAAAATATTATTTGTTTAGATTCTATAATTCAAACTATTTTATAAGTATTTTTGGATTATGTAATCTGAATTATTGTATTATTATCCAGATTTTCAGAAGAATTGTAACGTATATTATTAAGATAACATAATTGAAAATGACAAAAAAATAAAATAAATGTAAATAGACAAAAAAGTAAAGAGACAAACATTTTTTTGAAAGAGTAAAGAGATAAACATGTTACAAATTCTAATCTACAATTTACAATATAAACATTTGAACCCCTTTCTATTCAATAGTACACGTGTATCATTTATCTTGTGTTCTAAGGGCACAAGTTAACATGATCATTTTCTAAATGATCATTAATGCTAGACTAATTAAGCTAATTCAAATGTTTGCTCCAATCAAATGATATCTTTATGCCAAATAGATGACACCTTGGATAGATACTTCAATCAAATTCAAATTATATGAAGGCAATTGATGGAGAGTAATTAAAATAATTTAGTATCATATTTTAATGGTGTTAGTCAAAAGTATGAATGAAATTGAATGTGAAGAGATTCATCATTCCCCTTCTTTCAAATATTTTAAATGTTAATCATGTCGTGAAAATCAAACATTCAATGGAAATCTCTTTAAATTTAAATACTCCTATAATCATGCGTTAAATAAGAATCAAGCATTCAATAAGAATATCTCCGTATTCAATATTATTTAAAGGCCTAAAAATCCACTCTTTATTTTTTTTTTTATATATATATACGTAGTTTGATGATAACAAAAAATCACAACTTCTAAGTTCTAAGTTCTTCTTCTTTAAAAAAAAAAAGTTTTAAGTTCTAACTTTTTTTCCTGTTAATCTCCACACTTTCCTAATTCATTTTAGTCTCTTCAAAAAATAAAAATCTCCACTCTTTCTATTTTTTTTTTATTTCTGAATTTCTTTATTCGTTATTGTTATTAATTATCATTCAAGTTAGTGCATCATTGTTGTTGTTGTAATGGTTGCTTTTTTATTTTTCCATCGTAGATTTAGACATCAAAAATATTCACGGGGCTTAGTGTTGTGTTATTAGATTGTAAGTGTGTGTTCTCGTGAGCTTAAAGGTCTGGGGTTCGAATTTCGGCTACCAAAAAAAAAAGATTGTAAGTGTGTTAAAGATGTTATTGTTGACAACCAATCTCAAATCTCTTTAGTTTTAAGCCTAAAATAAAACTCATAGACACAAACCTTGCCATTAATCATTTATATTCTATTCCTCTTTTTGTTTCTTTATCTTTGGTTCTCCATGAACCTTATTTGTTTATCTTTTGATTTTATTTTTTTTTATTGATGTATCGTGTAAATGAAATGCAAATTGTTTCTGATGCTTTTATTATTTTTTATGTTTTTTCTATAAAAAACAATTATTCTTTATGCTTAAAAAAGCATATGAATGGGGTGGGGTGGGGGGGCAAGGGAAGAAGGGTAAGTTTAGATTTATCCCACATGTTGATTATCATTATAATTATTATATTTGCAATTATATTCGTGCAATCTACATCTACAATATGAACAAATCAAATCCCTTTCATTCTATAGGACATGTAAATATTATTGTTATGGTAAATGAAAATGTTCTAGCAAATCTTCATTTTTAAAATTGGCTTTAGCCAAGTTACTACACCGCAATACAACATGACGAAACATAAATGCATTTAATTTTAATTGTTACTTTCTCATTTTTATATTTGATACCAATTCTATGAATTCAGATTTACAAATGGAAGTAATTCTCCTTTGTGGCACTTTTGCCAATTATTGTTGTTTTTTACCTAATAAAGGTCAAATAGCTCTTTTGGTCCTTTAAGTTTGACAAAAATACCAGGTTATTTTTTCTTTTTAAGTTTCAAATAGGTTCTTAAAAGGATAACAGTGAATTAAATTAACAACTTAAAGGACATACTTCAAACTTAAAAAACTTAAAGGACTAATCCGATATTTTTGTGTTAGTCATGTAACTCCACATTTTGCATTTTGTCTTGATGATTTTATTTTTGTATGGTGCTTTACTATCGAGAAATGAAAACGTAATTCAATCAATACATTGTTCAATGAGATTCTATATTTATGTCATTTGATAAATACACATATTTCTTTTCTATAATAGTTTCCTTTCAATTTCTCTTATATCAGCTGTTCAAAAAAAAAAATTCTCTTATATCAAACTACTAAATAATTTGTCATCGTGAACTTAATTCAGTTGGTAGGAGCAATACATAATATATGTAAGGTTCGGGTTCAAACCTCGACCACCACAAAAAATAACTACTAAACAATCTCTTATTTCCCTTTTTTTTTTTCCTTCTATATTTTCTTCATCAATTAAAGAAAGTGTAAATAAGGCAGGGATTGCCTTCTCCCAGTTTATTTTTCTCAAATATTAAAAGTTGCTTTTATTTTTTTCAGATAGTAAATTCAATCTTTCAAATTTACTCATAGACTAAAATAAATCTACACTCTAAACTAAAAATACTTCACACGAATCTTCAACTAATAGAACTTTGAAATAGATCACTAAATCCAATATTACACATAACAAAACAAAACTAGTTTACTTAAATCAAATAAAATACCTTCAAAACGGATAATTTAAAAATAAAAAATTCAAAGTACTTTCGAATGCTCTAATAAATTAGAAAAATGTGAACCAAGTGAATGTGTTTAAATGGTTAATGAATATCACCTAAAAACTAATGTTCATAGAAAATAAAGTTTAATTCTTGAGTGGAACTTAATCAACTTAGGAGTAGGAATAAGAAATAGAAGGAGCGACATATCAAATAGAAAATGGGCCTGAAAACTTACTAATGGGCTGTAAACTAGGAAGCTTGGAACTAACTTTGCCAACTTCTTCAACTCCAACACCCATTTAATTGCTATTTTACCCCATGACTTAATGCTCAAGTAAGCAGACCTTAGAGCATCCACAATGGAGACCCTTAATCTTGAGGTCTTAAACGGATCTCACATGGAAATATCACTTTTTTTATAACATTTTAATAATAGTACTTAATAGGTACTCAACCACTCCAATAGAGACCCTCTAACAAAATATCTAAATGGGTCCCATCAATAACTCTTAATCATTTACATTTCAACAAAAACTCAACAACGATTATTTTATTAAAAAATGGTGTGGGGTCCACTTAAAAATTGGGGTCTTAAGTGAGACCCTAGGTCTTAAGAGACACACACAAAAAAAAAAAAACTCAATGGGGGTACCTATTAGGTATCGGGTCTTAAATGGTAAAGACATCACCATTGAGGATGGTCTTAGGAGCAACCCAACTATCACATAAAACCTCCAAACCAACTTAGGACCCTACTGATCCATAACTACAAGTTGGATGTCAATTTATATTTGTAAGTGGGGATCATCGTGGAGATTGTCCTATTTGGGGCTTTGTTGGTAAGAATTAGTTTCCTACAAGTATGGAGATTGAAGATAAAGTTCTCGTGACAATTTTTTGGGGATGGAGATCATAGCCTCCGCCCTGAGAAGATCTCGTCCCATAATAGTTTATTAAAGGCTTCATTACATGTTTGGTATCTTATGTTTATTTTAGGTTTTAAGTTGGTCCTTTGTGTTTATAATGTTTTAAGTTGGTCTCTTATGTTTTAAAAGTTTCAAGTCGGTCCAAAACGTTACCCACCTTGGAATAAGTTAGTCTCTTCCGTCACTTGACCTTTTAGATATATGAGTGGAGAATATGTGTGTTGGAATTTAACTTAATTCCAAAATCAATTTTAAACATTTTTTTTTTTTATTAAACTCAATATTATGTGGCGGAAGGGACTAACTTATTTAACCGTGAGTAATGTTTAAAACAAATTTAAAACTTTTAAAATATATGGGATCAATTTAAAACTTTTAAAACAAAATCGACCAACTTGATATCTAAAATAAATACAGAGGGATCAAACATGCAATTAAATCTTTATTAAAAGAACATTTACATGTACATATATTTAAGTATTTTATATGTCATACTTGTTTGTTTTTTCATAATGTTTATAAACTTATTTTATATGTGATGTTTATTGTTGTTACAAGACTTTTAGTTGTGTCTTAATTTTTCATTTGTTTCATGGTTAAATTTTAAATTATTTTACTACAAATTTATTGAAAAATAATAAAGGAAAATGCTAGATCTCTAAGGTTAGAAAAAAAATGTTATTTAGACACTCATACAACAACTATAGACTTAAGAGAAAAATAAAAAGAGAAATTGATATAATAGATGTGATATTTTGCTGATGTGATAGAAAAAGAAATAAAGAGAAAATAATATGTTGATCGGTTTAGAAAATTATAGGTGTTCAAATATGACAGATGAATTTCAAAAAAAAAATATGGCTGATGAATTGAAAATAGAGACTAACAATTATTTTTTAAGGAAATGATAAGTGACTTCCTTAAAAAAAAAAAAACAATGACAAAGAAATATTTAAAATATTTATAAAGCAAAGGACTATATTGATACAAATGTTCAATTTCAGAGATAATTATACATATATTATGCGTACTAGGTGGCCTGTTCGAAGATAATTATCTTTAATATTATGCCTAATTTGTTCAAACAATGAAAACTAAAAGCACTTTAGTGCCATAGTCAGTGAAAAGCTTCCACTAATTAGGATATAGGATAAAAGGTTGGTTAATAAATATGGTAATCACAATCAAAGCCACGACAGAAAAGCAAGTTCATGAATAACTTGTGTGAGTAAAACACAAACACCTTTACAACTTGAAAGTAGTAGATGATGCAAATTTAATTACATACGTACACACATATATCTGCTATCTATTTGATGTTATAGTATACCTAATGTTTAATTATTATTGAGGTTTTTTTGAACTCTTTGAAAAAAAATTAAATAGCTTGATAAATTAAAATAAAAACTTGTACCTGAGTTTCTAAACTTGTTAATAATTTATCAAAAAAAGTCCCAACCATAAAAGACTTAATTACAAATTATTTAAAAGTTCAGAGATAAGATTACATTTTTTTTTCAATGACCTATTGAAAAAATACCATATAATTCAAGGGGCCTTGATAATTAAACCTCTAATTATCTCTAAACATCAAACATAATTGTCTCCTCCTTTGTCAATTATCTTCACTATATGTTGCTTTCCATTTCCACAAACAAAGTCCAAGTTATAAAGCACTGGAATCATAGCAACAGAACACAAGAAAACCAAGACAGGTCCAAAGATCCAAAGCAAAAGAGGGAATGCTGAATAGAAAAGTCTATTTCCAACAGTGCTCAAAACAATTCCCTTGTCCAAAAGCTCAGACAAATATTCAGGTGTGATGACAGCATAGGACAAGACATCTTGTGGTGTGCAAATGAGGATGCTCACTTGATTGAAAAACCTAATGGACAATGTGTGACAGAAAAATGAGAATAAGAATATAGTTAGGAGTGTGACATATTTTAGGGCTACCATAAATTCACTATGAGCTCCATAAATGGAATCATTGAGAGGCTTCTTCACACTGTATGTGCTGCTTATCACTGCTGCCAAACCAGCTGAGAGGAGAATGGATGTAGTTGCCATAAGTGTTGATCCCATTATTAGATTACGTAGGGTTTGAACTGCTAGGATGTTCTTCTTTTCAATGTCCTGTGATGAACAAAATTAAATGTTGATTTTGTTGAATCTACCTTTGCATGGATTGTATATGGAATATAAATTAAGTTAGTTACATTACAATCACTACATATGATAAAGGAGGAATATTTGTATTAGTTAAAGTAACACTAATAACTATTTAACAATTTTCTACAAAGAAAATTGAACTATAATATTAATACCACTAAACTCTCAAAAGAAATGTGATCAAAACTTTATTCAAAGCTTGGGAACATGAAAAAATATATTTATTAAGAGATACCGAATTCTTAAATGAATATATATGTATTTCAAAAAAATTAATTTATAACATAATGTTGTAAAGCTTCTAAATCAAAACATATTTTTCATTTTAACCATTTAATCTCTTAACTCTAACTCTATGTTGTAAAGTATGAATATGCTAATTATGAGTAACCATTGTATGCGGAAAATATTATTTTATTTTTTTAATTTGACTATTTGGTTTTAAGGTCAAGGGTTAAGGTAAATTCAAGTTGCACCAAGAGATAAATAAAAACAAGTAAATGATATGATCGTATTAGTTAACATTCATTCAAACTTGAATTCTTTTAAACGATTTGTTATTGCTAAATATAATTAAACACCAAAGAGATGATCTAGATAGTTGATATATGGGGCTTAGCCACTTTTATTAAAAAATAAATAAATAGTTGATATATAAATAAAAATGGGCACACCAAAATCATTTTACAATTAAAGTATCTATATACGCTTTGATCTCAAACACACGCCTTGGAATTATTTAATCAACTCTTGGAAAAGCATTCTCCACTTAATGTAAAGACAAACCATCATGGATTGTGGCCAGAAACATGAATATGACACATTTCCTTTTTACTAAGATTGCAATTTATAAATCAACTTAGGACCACGAAAACAAAATGCAGACGTCAACCCACTTTTTTCCTATGGATTTACTAACCCACTTTTATGAGAAAGTAATGGGCCATATTTTGCAAAAGACCCTGCATTTTCATTAAAGAATTCCAAAACCTACACCAACCAATTATATAAAGATTCTCTCAAATATTCATTTTTGTATGTGTGTAATTTCAAGATTCCAAATTGATAAACATCGATCATACCAAAAGTAGGGGCCCTGAAATCCATTTAGCTAGAGCAATATCTTCCATGTTGGATTATTTCTGCTTAAACAAAAATTAATGCTTTGATTATTTTTTGTTCATTGCACTTTACGTTTTCAACCTGGTTGATTCTGAAGTAATTTAAGTATGTGCAAAATATATTCGTAGTGTTTATTTTCCCTTTGAATTGGTGGCTTGCTCATGACTGGATCTATATATAACTCACGGTAAAATATTCTTCAACTAAATAATTAAGTATATAGTTTTTGGAACTTTAGAATTGAAAAACAATTCGAAAGATATGAAGTGATTCGGAATAATGCGAACCAAATAAATTATTATTTTTCTCTATCAAAAACCAAATATATTGTTTTCTTTCAAAATAATTAAACCAGAAGACTCGAGAAACGCTTATTGGGGTATATAACTTCATTATACTAGGAGTATTAAATAAGAAACACGATCGCTTGAGAATTTAACAATCTATTAAAATCAATATTATCAAAAGAAAATATATTTAAAATGCCAATAAAGTTCAAAAAATGTCTATTAGAAGTTAATAACTCTCATTACGGTTAATCAATAAAAAGAAGTACAGGTATATATAAATGCATCTAGGTGATAAGATTAAAAAAAGTTAAGGAAGAGACCCTGTGAGGGGCCGGGGTTCGAACTCCGTACATTCCACTTCTCCACATTTAAAATGTGTGAGCTAAAGTCACTGGGCTACTTGACAAAAATAAAATAAAAAAATTAAGGATGAAATTTCAATGAGACTATGGATCTCAATAGGGCGGAAAGTACTCCCCACTCGCATTCTTCATAGAGATCTTCATTTACATATATAAATTTATATATCTAAATGAGACTTTATATTGTCATTAGTTAATTGGTCTTCGAACAATATAATCATACAATTTTGAGGGATCAAGTTAATCAAAAAGTTACCAATTATTATGACATAAGTGATAGATGTTTGAGTTTCTCGATCATTTGGTCAATGATTCAATTTCTAGTCAATGCGTGCGGAAAAATATATGTTTGGAGAGAACTCTTTGCAATTGCATGCAAAGATACGTTGGTTTAACAAACAAACAAAAGTTGAGCATAATTACTCGATTTAACTTTACTATAAATATTAAATTTCACAAATCCAAACTTCTAATTAAGAGCTTTATTTTGTCAATAATAAAAAATTAAAAGTTTTTATTGAATAAAATTAACTCTAAAATTTCAGAAAAAATCAAAACTATATGATACTTTATCAAATAACTTGAAGTAGAAGGTATATACGTTTTTTAAATACACAAGTAAATGCCAACTATAGGATTACATAGCTACTAATTTATATAAAATTTTGTGTGCTTTGATCATTAATATGATATGACGATATATTCAACATTGGATCAACAAAATTCAATAATTTTAATAAGTTATAAAACAAAGTAATTATGCTTTTGCAACGTAACTTGATAATTAACTCCTGTACAAATTTACTTTTTTTTTAAGGGAACTGTACAAATTTACTTAAATTTCTAACTGGAAATATCACCTAATCATCATATTTTGTAACATATTTATCGTAAAATACTTCATAAAAGATCATAATTGTATAGATAAATCAAAAAAGGTAAAAAAAAAAAAAAACTTGAGGGAGAATTTTGTTGTCTGTTTTAATATAGATGCGGAGAATATCTAATTTACGGACAAAAAACATCAACTTGTAGGCATTGAAAATAAATATGCTGGTTCATTCACTTCTAAAACCAAAATATTCCACCCCTAAAAAAACCATAATATTCCAAGTATGAAGAGCACTCTTTTTTATTTTGCAATTGAAATATTATGATAATTTTTCACCAATCGTTTAGAATTGTACATAAACACACATGACATAAACTTTGTAGCTAAAACATGCAAGATTATATAGGTGGTATTATAAGATCATAAAAATATTTGGTCATATGATATCAATACGTAGTTTCACGCATATCATATGTCAAAATCATATTATAATATATTTTTGTAAATTTTTTTAGGATAAGAAAAAGAGTATACGTACCTTAAGCATGGAAGGTACCCAGGAACGTCTTCCGTGAGTATTGATTCCAATTATGGTGGAAGAAGGTTGAGTTCGAACCTTATGCCATAACCAAACATGATAACTAATTAGTACCATAAATCCTAAGGGTACTAACAAAGCATCCAAATAATATTTCCTCCATTCCATTTCAATGAATTTAAAGCTATGGGAAATATGTTGTGTATGCTAGTTTAATTTCAGTACTTCCTCTCTTTGCAGGGAACCTTTGGTGATTCTTTCTCACAAAGAATACAACGTTTTAATTTGCACAATTTTGGACTATGATGTTGCGTTTATAAAGGAAAAGAAAACTACGTGAGTGGGGTGAAATTTTATATACTAGCTAGTAGGCATGATCTATAATATGAATCTTTATTTGATCAATATATACATACGTACTACGCATTTATTATTTTATTTTATTTTGCACATGTAATTTAAATATTTGAATGCTTAGGTATTTAGATAATAATGGATGTAAGTGGAACTATGAAATGGCAAAATTTGCTGGCAACTACATAATCACCGTGGTTAAGCACTAGTTTTATGGAGAGCTCAAGTTGATGTTGTTAATTTAAGGATATAAATAATTCAGTATATTTTAGAGAGAGAATTGATAGAAAATCTTATTTAATGAGTAATAATATTTTGGACATCAAAATTTTGTTGGGAAATACGGTGTTTTTTTTTTTAAATGCATGTAATTAAGTTGTAGAAGATAAAAGGTAAGAAAATGATAGATATAAATATATAAGAAAAAGGATCAAAGAAATTAAAATGAAAGTTGAGGGACTTTCATTTAGAGCAAGTATAGTGATTGATGCGCTAACAAATCGGCATCGACAACTAGGGTTTTGATTATGGTTAGCATAATGGATTAGTGAGAAATTCCACTATGACAAACATGAGTGTGAGTGTAAAATAGAGAAATCCTTTCACAGAATCATGAATGGGATTGCTAATTTCCCTTCAAATTTATCAGTTCTTGAGGGAAAAGACCGAGAACGTTGGTGTGCCCTAATGAAGGCGCTAGCTTTGGAGCTCAAGAAGTGTTTGACGTTGTGCAAGAAAGCTACGAATAATTGTGTGAGTTTATGGAAGCTGAAATCAATTGTGGTCGACTGAGGAGAGAATTATGTCCCTCAGTTGTGGGTTCCCCAACTTTCAAATGGAACAGTAGGTACAGTTGTTTTCAAGTTTTCAGCTACACTCAAAAACGCGTGAATAACAATATAAAAATAAAAGGATAAATTTGCAAAAATAAGTTTGTTTGATTGATAAGATTAGTTATTTACAATGTATGAACAGTGTATTTATAGTGTATTGTTGCATATTAGTCAAACAATGTGGCCAACAGTGTGTAACTCCTATTTGGCTAATTTTTTAGGGTTTTGTGTGATAACTTCTTTGGTAGTGGGATTGTGGCGCCCCAAGTTCGATTTCAACTTCCTCTCCTCGGCATGATATGTTAACAAGGTCCCTTTGTGCGCAGATCCACTACAAATTGTGTCTCTTCCCTCATTCCTCAAGAATATTGTTATTGGCGCTAAGAGCAGTGATTGTGGGTAATGTGTCATTCTCCAATCTCATTATGCGTGTGACTTAGTTTTGAGTCTTTAACGACCCATATTCTGAGTCAGTGGCCTTGAAAAAGAATCAACTGCTTCCCTAGACTTCTCTAACATCGCATATCCTTCACTCGACGGAGGGGCCTTCTCGCTTGATTACTCAATCACCTATTTATCTAGTTTGGCTAACATGATAATATTTTAAGGTGTAAATAAGATCACAATACTACGTAGGATCAACGAACCACATTTAAAGACTGCAAAGGCCTTATTCTGCATTAATTCAACAAAGTGTACCAAAAGTATATTGTATTGAAACTCATAGACCGCACTTAGTTCTGATGATTCTTAAATTCACAGAAATTCTAAATTAAGGTTTGTAAAATTGGTTTAGTATCAAGATTTCAAGTAAGTTCAGACAAGTTATAGAAAGTTGTGTTGGAATCAAACTTAGATAACTTCTCATCCAATGGTTCCTCTTAATCGATTGTATAATTTATATGCTTCAAATATAACTTCGTATATCCTTTGTGTATGTCTCCATATTTAGTTAACGACATGAAATCCATTAAATCAACTGACGGCTATGGGATCATCTATGTCAAGATAGACTTACATTTCCTTTCCTTTAGAGTTTGATTATTCTCTGGTTCAGATTCATGGCAATGTTGAAATGTGGATTCATTGTCTTCTTCTTGGTTCTACCTAAAAATAAAAAATAAAAAAACTTTCCTTTCCAAATCTCGTGTCCTACTTGGAACTTGCTCTTTTTAGTTATTGTTTTCAAGTTTGTCATTATTTTCTTCATCAGAAAATGTAGGCCGGATTCATCAAGTTCTTTAATCATAGCAGTGGTAGATTCAAGCAGACCATGGCCATTTTATGTTGGTGTAGTAGTACGAATCTTAGAATTTTGTAATATAGGCAAGAGAAAGTTATTTAAAACAAAAAATACAAAACCATGTTCTTTATTTGAAATGAGTCATCCTTTCGGTTCTCCCTAAAGATGAATATCATAAAATAAAATAAAATAAAGTTTTCAAAGAATGTAACACCCATAGTGACAAACATTTTCTTATTTTTTGGATTAAAATGTTTATATCCCTTTTGCGTTATAGAGTACCCAACAAAAATATATTTTATAGCACGGGGTTCAGGTTTGCCAATATTGTTATGTTCATGAGCAAAAGTTGTGCAACAAATGATTTTTAAGGTTAGATCATTTAAAACACGAGTAACCGGAAAACTTTCTTTGAAAATATAAATTGGAGTTTGAAAATTGAGAACTTTTGAGGGCATTGTGTTGATTAAATATGCATCACTTAAAATGCTTCACCCCATAAATAATTTGGTACTTTATTTGAGAAAGGTAAAGCTCTAGCCACCTCCAATAAGATTTTATTTTTTTTATCAACTCCATTTTGTTGAGGGTATTAGCCTATTAGGACATGAACTTTGATGCACAATTCCATTGTAACTAGAAAAGAAAGAAAAATAATCACCCCACATTGTGTTTAAACATTACTTGCCATCTTCACTCCTAAAGACTTAAAAATTTGTATGAAATTGATTTTGCACCATTTAGAAAGGAAAAAAAAATCCTTTACAACCTGACAAACATCATATTCCCTCTTTAATAAGTCCGCCCAACCTACTCTTGAATGGTCATCCATAAATGTTATAAACCCTTTTTTGGTTCAGTTTGGGTTCCAAACACCACTATGAATAACATAAAAAAAAATTTGATGGCTTCTACGATTGTAATGAAAAATGCAATCGATGATATTTAGTAAATTCACATTTAAACAAAGATAAATCCTTATTATGAAACAACTTACAAAACAAGAATTTTAAATAACGGAAATTAGGATTGCCTAATTGTACAAATGCCATAACATAATGTCATCATCATTATTTGGAACTACAAAATAATATTTAAAGAAGAAACTTATTAGTTTGAAGGTGGCAAATGGTTCAAGTCAAATGTCAAAGTAGTAGAGTCATCCATCCTCCTTAGCACTCTCAATCCTGAAAGATACAATGATAATGGAAAAAGCTAGTCAGACAGTTTTTATCTTGGACATCATTAAGAATCAACATTGGAGACGAGACAACTAAACTTTCACCTGCGATTGCTGAAAAAGAATGAGGGCCTAAACCTAACCCATTAGAGTCAAGAAAAATGAAAATTAGGAAGGCCTAACTTATTCTTAATTATATTAGGTAGATAATCCTACTCGGTTAAGTTCTTAAAACTACAACGAAAATTTGTCAATTTATCATCGCAACTATTACCCTCACTGAAAATATGTCTACATCTAAATTACGTGTGGTGTAAACAATAATCAAAACTTGTCAACACATCGCTCAACAATGTATTACATTTATCACATCATTTTTTTCTTTTAAGTTGTATACACCCGAGTTGGCTTTGTTCCACTTACTTTGCTTCATTTATGAGAGATAGACACAAGTGATAGTCTGGTGTGATAGTGGATCTCACTAAGTCATTATTTGTGTTTATTTCTCTTATAAATAGACAATAAATAGAGCAAAAGTAAATATAACATAATCACATTCATATACACCCATATAGAGTGTACTCCAAACATTTTCCATATGTACATGGGCTATATGATATGAATGTCCAAAGATAATTTCCCATTTAATTTTAGAGTATTACATTTCCTATCCTATGGCCTTCTCCCGCACCCTGTAAAATTTTCAAAAATGTCATTGTGCAGTTCGGATTTTAAAATCCGGATTCATGTTTACTATTTTGGATTTTATAATCCGGGCAATTCTTATGTACAATCAGCCATCAAACTCTCTCACATTTCAGCAGTTTTGAGTTTTGCTTTTAAAAACAACAAAAAAAATAAGTAAAAAATGTTAAAAGTCTGTAAAATAAAATCATAAAAATTTAAAAATACCACCAAAAAATTCTAAAAATCAAATAAAACTAATGCAAAATTTTTTCGGATTTTTCTGAGAATATGAAAAATGGGTCTAAACGATGGAATTTTGGATTTTGAGGTGCGAAATCCCTTAAGGGAGTCATGTTCCTTGAATTTTTTCTAATTTTCTGGAGAAGTTTTGGAGCAATCCGATCAAGTAGCCCGAAAACCAGATTTTTGACTAAGAACATGTAACATGACTCAAAGCAGAAGCATGAGAGTTAGGAAGATTAATATTATTTCCTAAAATGACTACCCATGTTACAAACATGTTTAAAATTTGTGCTGATACAGTTCGGATTATATAATCCGAACTGTTGTTCCCTTGAAAAAAGGTGTTTAGGAGGTGTTCGGATTATGTAATCCAAACAAATCATGTAACGCGACCTACTTTTTGAGATTTCCGGATTACAAAATCCGGAAAAATCGGTAACTCATTTTTCACCCTTTAACAAAGGAAAACATCATTCCGGATTATAAAATCCGGAAACTTCAAGGACATTTTTGGAAAAAAAACGCAGAGCATGCTAGAATAAGATAGAGTGAGAAAAGTAATACTCTTCTATTTTCCAAATATCTATCCAATTTGTGAGTGGCGGGAAGACAACAAAAGAAAATATAAAACAAGAAAAAACGAGGTAGATTAAGGAAGCAATTATACGACTCCATTTCTTCAGAAATAAGTGAAATATTATGATAATATGGGAATGTTGCTGGAACATCTACAATCTCGTAAATATTCCTAGCTAGCTTAGCATGATAATCTTCACACTTGACACCTTTGTATGTATGCAGGATGTGCTAGCTTCAAATGCACAACTCAGTTGCCTTGTAGTTATATTTAAATCTAAATTATATGATTAATTAGTTGTGTGCAAGGATAAATGCTATTTGGTTGGCATACATTTCAATAATTTGGATGCAATGCAATTATTTGATGTTTGATAATAAGATTGTTTAACTCGTACACCTTCGAAGATGGTACAATTTTTGGTATGGTCTTGGATCAAGTCAAAAACCAAAAAAATCCATTTGGTTCTTATTAGTGGTGAACTCAATCTCTCATATGTTTAGGATTGATTTTATCAGTAATTTGATCATCCGATTTTTACTCTTAGTTTGGAGACATCAATATTTTGGTCGTATTTTTGTGATTGATAACTCTGTATCTTTTTTATCCTGGCACTTTTTTGATTTGATTGTTTGTTTCTGCTATATAATTTTCCTTGTCTTTTTTTATAAAAAAAAAAGTGCAAGGATATATCATAGCTGGTATAGTGGTGCCTTGTAACTTAGGTTGATACTATATAATAAGAGGTGTTTGGAATTTTCCATAGTTTGACTTGCATTCCAAAGCCGCCATGATATCAAAATATTAATGTGTTTAGTACTTTCATCATAAATACAAAGTGTAAGTATAGTATTTTGCCTTTTGCGAGCAACTAAAATTAAAGTTACGTTTTGTCAAAAAAAAATAAAAAAAAATTTAAAGTTACGTGAAAAATGATATTTACTCTTTAAACAAGTTTGTTTTATGGTGGTTATCATCAAACTCAATATTCTCTTAACCTTATAAAAGATTTATCACCATACAGTTAAATTGGTCATTTCGAAGATCATATATAATCAAAACGAGTGAAAGCCGGAAACATTTTTTTTCTTGAGGATAGATGCAATTAAAGACTATGGAGCTTTCATTATTCTTGATCATATGTAGAAGAATTTAGTTTAATTGTTAAGATTAAGAGTTTAGTTTGTTAATGTACTTTTATCATATGAAAATTTTATGTGTATTGTTAACATGTATTTGACTTTCAAAATATGAGTGGAGAATGTCTCAACTCATAGCCAATTTGATTGCATACTCTGATTATTTAATATTTAAATGAAGCTTATTTCATTGTAAAAAAAAAAAAAGTGACATTAACATTGAAACAGAGGGAGTATGACTTTTTATGGAAGAAAGAGTGAGAGAAATTAAAGTGTAAAAACTTTTATATATATGCTAAATATTTTCAATTTTAATTCAAATATGTAGATAAAATTTTAAATTTAGATTTAATTACCAACAACCTTACATAACAAAGCCTACCCAAACAGTATTGACCACGTTACATGTAAACTGTTCCTTTCATCAATTTTATGTATAGTGTAAAGAATCTAAAAGGATCTAAAGTAAATAATAAAGATTAAGATTCATTGCTTATTGAAGAAAAAAGGATTAAAGATTCATTTCATCCACAAAATAAAATGAGACAAGGAAAGGATACTATTGTGATGAAAAAAAAGTTTGATCTTTGTGCATTGATGACGATCGATCTGATTAAAGAATAAAAGGTAATACTATAGGTTACTTTTGTTGGACTATTCCCATCATATGACAAAATGATAAATCACTATGTGTCCCAAAAAGGCAAATTTAAGACTTTATTTGAAAACTACTTCTACCATGCAACAAACTAAAGCTACAAAAAAAAAACTACAGAACTATTTTTTTTTAAAGATAAAGTTCCAGAACTATTGTTATTGATTGCCATCTCTTCTAATAGAAGTCATTTTGTAATTTAAGGACATAGATTCTTAGTTTTTGACATATTTTCACATTTTTAAGCAATTATTTTATTCAAGAGACACCCTATGGTCTATCTTAAGTGTCACGTTAGTGTTTTTTATGTAACAATAGTTATTTCAACTCAATTTTAGCCTAAATTAATATTAATATCATGCATATTACCAACAACAAATTTGCCCAAATGGTAAAGGATTTGAATCTCCTAACCAAGTGGTCATAAATTTGATCATTAACTCATGCATATAAAAAAATTCGGTTGAAAGGAAAGAACACACTTTATATGTTTAGGTTCCTCGATGGAGATTAGTCATCGTTAAATAACGGTGGAAACTTCTTTAAATATACGGGTCGATGGTCTAGTGTATATTATGTATATACTCTCAAGTACATCATACTTATATATCTATGACAATGATTACATACAATACAATGATTAATAAGGATTAGTTGATGAGTAACAGCAACACACTTTTTTTAACACATATTCTTCTATTAATTGAAATTTAAATGGATTCCGCTAAATTAGAGCCCACACAAAATTAGTGGAACTCATGAATTTCAAACAACAAAAGAGTTTTAGAAAATGTGTTATTAGCATAATTTTTGTGTTAATATATTTTCATTTATTTATAAAAAAAATTAATCAGTATAAACCAACCCTGATATACTTATAATATGTTCTAAAGATAGTACCTAGCATAAATAAATTTAAAAAAAAACATTTAAATAGATAGATAGATAACTTTGCACAAATTTTTCGCTAATTTCTAAATAATAAGATTCAATTTTCTAGATTTATCGATATAATATATTGTATTTATGAATATGTCGTGTTCTTAGGTGGCTAATTTCAAGATACTGTATTTTTTTTTTTTAACAACTTTTGTTCTTTTGATCAACCATGCAATTTGTAAGACTCAACAATGTAAGTTAAGTCCAGCATAATGAGTTAATCTTCCACAACATGACGAACTAAAGTTGAATCACAACTTAAAACGATAGTGCAGATGTAAATTATGAGACATCAGAAAAAGAATTTTGTCAAACTCAAGCTTTTTCTCTTTTTGTACAGTCGTTTTTTGCTCAAACATTTGCTGAAGAACCAACAGTTCATTTAAGCACTTTAGGGTTTATCCTAGAGTACTTTGTATAGCAATTGCTTCCTGGTAGCTTAAGGAACTATTCATTTTACTATTCTGCATCCATTTCTTCAAGAAAAACTTCAAGATTGTCTTCACTAACTGTCCATGAGGAGATGGCTCTCCTCTACAGAGTTCCTCAGGATTCAGTGAGTCCTCACATTTGAATACTTTTTACTTCAACTTAGCACTTTCAGGATTGTTGTTCACCAACATGGTTAGATGCAAACAAATAATTACTTATAATTTTACACCAAAGATGAAGCTCAGTGATATGATATGGAACAATGAAGAAGTGTTACAAAGGACCTACATAATTCAATTCTTGCTGCAAACCAATTTTTCCTCCCATAACAAACTAACCAGTAACATTTGACAAAAACATAAATTATTCAATAGTAAAGTTTTGAATTTTATAGCAGTATGATTCACACATTTCAAAATCTCCCTAGACTAACTTGTAAAAAAAGTATTCACTACCTCCTTAAGTATTGGTTAAGTCGGTTCTTTGCGATTTGGATCGGGTTTTAACCCTAGCCAATAAACAACGGGTAATTTCCAGGTTAAGTCACATAACGCGGAGAATGGCTAAAAATAATCATTAAATATTTTTAAAAAGAAAAAGAAATGATAGCATATAGAATCACAATTACATCTCAAGCTAATTCTGCCCTATGATAGAATATATGAAATGAGCAAAAATTTATGTAGCACACAACACAGCTCCCAGTCCCCATCTAAGATCAGCAAATTTCACTTATAGCAGAGAAGTTCTGCCAAGCAGTGACTTTCCCTTACTTGTTAAAGAATAATCCCTTTCTCCTTCCCCTCTTTCTGTCCCCTGCCTGCAGAATCAAAAAAAAAAAAAACTTGAATATACTTGGAAAAAACAAATTAAAAACCAAAACACAGATAAATGGCATTCATGTGCATAAAATGAAGTAGAGCGATAAGATTGAAGATTCAAGGACAGGAAAGAATCACAACCTTGCAGTTTACAAAGCTTAATTAACTTCAGATCAAGGGAGCTAAAGTAATCTAATTAAACAATTCCATACTTTTTTACAGGGTTACCGTAGAGTTCATTGCTAATAAGTACGATTGGTGTAATACAACAAACTCAGTGATGTCGGGATTGTAACATTCTACCTTCCCCTCTAACTATTTTTTCCCTTTTTACCCCTCTATCATGTTTAGGCGTCAATACCATATTTAGGAGAAAAAAATTATTTAGAATTATTTACTAAAACATGATGATATGCGAAGGAAATAGAAGGGAAAAATGGAAAATGTCTATATACACCCATGGCATTTATATCAATCGGAAGCACATAAAATAAAGAGAAGATTTATATACCCTTCGGATGAATAATCTCAATGTGAGCACAATGGTGTCTCTATGACTGCAAAAGAAGCAACATAAATGATCAGAAAATAATAGAAAATATTAAATAGACAAGAATCAGAAATAGCCCTATTACACAACCATTTGATACTTGAGATAATAAAAAATAAAAAAAACTCATCGTATGCAAGGTAAGCATGTTTTTGCCACTGTTATCCATAACAAACAAAAGCAAGAACCAATAATAATGCAGTAGTAAGAAATAGAATACTTACCCACTGACATCTGTTGGGCTGTTCTCTGCTCTTAACAGATGTTCAGCACCAGTGGAGCCAATTATAACAAATTCTGAAATATGACCATATGGAATCATAACCTACAGAAGGAAATGCAGAAGTGGGATAAAAAAAAATTAGTCAATCACTGAAGACCAAGTCTCAACCATTTTCATCAAAAGTAACAAGACTAAGTCTCAAGCATTTTCATCAAATGTAACAACTTATTGTAGGAAAAAGACAAATAATTTCATCAAAAGTAACAATTTATTGGTTTTCTTGGATGTGTAAATAACTTTAAAATGACAATAAAAAAGAAACTGAGGGAGTATTTTTTATGATTTTTTTAAATATTATAAGGAATTTTAGCATAAAAAGAAATAATAATATGAAAAAATTTATCTTCAAAGGCAGAAAGAAACAATTCACTGAATGATTACCAGAATCTGTATTACTTCATTTTCCTAAACCAAACAAAAACTTTGGCACAGTTCCAACTAGCCAAAATCTTAACCCAGTATTTCAAAGAATAAGACATACATTGGTCGATGGAGAAAATTTTTCTGTGATTACAACTCCATTTGGTCCGCTGCATTTGATACTGTAACCTTCTTTCTTAATGGCCAATGTTGCTGGTTCCCATATATCAAGATATCCAGTCTGTAATATCAAAAGCGAGAAAAAAATATTAAACTGTTGGAAATAATTGTAAAGAAAACTGAAAGTAAAATAAAAATTTGACCCTATGATATTCAAAGGAAACTCAACAATTAAGAAAACTACTTTCATTAAATTACCGAAAGGGAAACTTTATATGAAGCATGTCCGCTGTGAAAACTCTTCTCTATATGGCTCTGCATTTCAGGCTCTGAGAACAAATAACAAAAGAGAACAACTCAACAAACTATTTTAGGAACTCCAAACATTTGCAGCCCAAAAACATTAGAAAAGAAGGGAGACCAGAGGAAACCTATGTCAAATTGTTAAAATCAAGAGTATGACAAATCCAAGTCAGATAAGTTGGTAACTAGGAATATTAGATTATATTGTTTTTCACTCTTCTCTTTCATTGGTATTTAATTCTCATTATATGAAATATTTTTCTTTCTGATAGTTTTTTAATTAAGTTATTTACTTTTTTTTATTACTTCAGCACAATGAATGGTTAAAAAATGTTAAACTATATCCCTCTACATACTTGTCTCATTTCTCAAGTACATACCAAGTTAAATATGACAACTCACCATTTAAAATTTGTCTAACAACCTTAAAGGGCACTATATCACTACAAGAGCATAAGATGCTGTATTATGAATTAGAAAAGTAAACTTCACAAAGAAGTGGATATTTAATATCTGCATTGGTGGATTAAAAACTACACCAATTTCTTTCTCAAAACAAGAATCATCCCCTTTTACATATTTTTCTACTGCACATGACAAGTAATAGGAACTTAATTTCAAAAAGACTACAGCAGATAACACTCATACACAACACTTTCAAATTACTGAAAAAATCACTGGAACTTGTATTCATTTGCAGCCTATCTCACAAGTTACATGCAAGGCAGCAACAACTAAACTTCAAAAACATTAATTCTGATACAGGTACTCACCACAAGTGATCTTCTTGTTATCATTCGCAAAAACTTGCACGGGTTCCCCCTACAATAAGAAGTAATGCATGAGATTTTCTGACAAGTAAAAATCAAGATAACCATAATCAGAAAACCAAACTTATTCTAACTCAATTTACAAAGTACACATTTAGGAATTGTGTTTAAGCTTCCCCCTTTGCATCTTATGTTACTTAATAAGCATAGTGCACTACTGTTTCCTCCTTTACAGAGGGAAACCGGGGTTCTTGACAAAGAGAACAGAAATGACAGCGAAACAGAGATGTGGTTATATGCTGTTTTTAAGGATGCAAAAGAATTTTCAATCTAATCAATTACGGTCGCAGATGCAACTGATGCCAGCATTGGTGTAAGATATTGTATGTCTGTACACAAAAATATGAAGCAAGTTGAAGTTCAAAGAATACTTGCTATGATAAATAAATAGGTGCACTCACATAAAGAGATAAAATACACAAAACTCAATGTTGAAAGAAAATTTACTATGGTCAACGAAGTGAAGATTAAAAGAAGGCACTCAACAACAAATACAAGTTCCAGTATATACTAATCCTCAGTTTGATCACTATGGTTAGTTTCCAAAGTCCACAACACTCCTTCAAATTCATAAAAAACTTTACACGCGGCTAGCTTTATGAGATGGGTTGCATACCAGGGAAAGTTCATAGTCAAATAAAAGCCACATCATAAGAATTCCAATCATTTTCACATACATGTAAAAACTGCCGCTATGGTAGGTTCAAAAACGTACCTTGCGCTTCCTGTTATCCAGAGGCTGGACTTCAATGGCAAGTAATGTGTCAACATCATCAGCACTGATAAGATAGTTTGGTTGCTTTGCCCCTATATTTTAGACAACAGCTATGATTGAGTTTATGACATAAGGATACAAGAATGAGAGAAAAAAAAGCTCAAACAGAAGCATAAAAACACCTTCAATATAATTAAAGGAACCATCATCCAGGTGCCGAATCCACTGGAAGTCCAATAAGGAACAAAAAAAAATAAAGTTAAATGATTGGAAGAGATATCCACATTGATACCATACAGCAAAAAACTCTACAGAAATAAAGTAACAAGTTCCAAATTATATACATAAAATGCACCTCAAAGTTACAACTAGTGGTGCCGTGGATGGAGTATCCACATGCCTGAAGTTCCCTTCCTGGAAAGGGATCTCCTGAAATTTGAAGGCCCTCTATAGCTGGTAATGGATCATCATCTGCAGCTGCAGAGTGACATGTTTGCTGAAGTTATGTGTTTTAGATAAAAGGAGTAGAGCAATAGTATAAGTTTAAATAGTATTGATAAATAACCTGACAGTAACTTGATACAAAAGATTAAACATGAATCCAAGAGACAGACTCAATCCTAAATAAATATGGAAAGCATAAAACAAATAAGGGAAATGTTAATGAGTGCCCCCGGGGCACTCTTTAAGACCTTTAAATGGTAACTTTTTATGAAAACATGTCTAATCAATGCATTGGATATTGGGAAAAACCCAAGTCCCACATCGGATAGATAAGACTCTTGAGAAGAGTATATAAAGAGGAGGCAATCCTCACCTTACAAGCCGGTTTTGTAAGGATGAGTTAGGCCCCAAATTTCAACATTGGAAATCAAAATATTTGACTTTTTTATAAATTAATTTCTTCTTTTGGAATCCTTTAAGAGTGCTCCGGGGGCACTCGTTAACAAGACCCAACAAATAATACTAATAATTAAAATGAAACTAATCCTAAGAGATGATCTACAATACTCTAAGATTACAAACTGATCCTAGAAAGTAAACTAAGATGCTCTAGTATAATATCAAATATATTATAAGATATTTACTTATATCTTAACAATGCTCAACTTAGTTTAGCCAACAGCAAAGCTTCAAATATTTAGTAAACCTTTAAAAGAAAATAAGGGCCCACTTGTTTAAGCTTAAAAAATGCTTGTACAGTCCAGCTTTGTCTGGAGCTCTTTCTACAAACTATTATTTTAGCTTCCAAAAAAAGCATAAAAACAACATTTTTGAGGTTTTTGCTTTTAAAAAAAAAAACTGACATTATAGTTTTGTGAACAAATTAAAAGTGTTTTGGCAAAGAAAAAACAAACAAACCATAATTCCAACCTTCAGAAAACGAAGAAGAAGGTTCTTCAAGAACTGGTGGTAAATAAGGAGAATATGAGGAACTGGGATCATCAACAGTAGTATTATAAGGAGGGTTGTCAGAACTCCAGTTAGCAGGTGTCTCTCTCTCGCTATGGTCCCCATCACCCTCTGGATCATCCACTTCATTGTTGCTGACAGGGTCACGAAATTTGACTTGTTTGTTAGCCAACTCTCCATAGTATTCATGCGGAGTGTCACCCTGAGTAACTACCTGGTGATTGGGTACATCATGGGCTAAAGAATTCCTGTAAAATGACCAATATATTTGAGCAAACATGCTATTATCTAAATCCCATAGAAAGTCTACTATCTATCATCACTACTCTACCATTGCTAGATGAAGTAAAACAAAACTCGATATGAGGAACTAATGACATAGCAGGTAGATTGAGGGAAATCAACCAATTAGCACTTGTTCATTTATGAAAAGACACACACACTAATGAATTACATCCCTTCTCAATTTGTAATATATAAAAACCAAGAGAATTTATATTTTTTTGACAAACTTAAACAACAAGCTACAACAAAAACAACAACAACCAAGCCTTATCCCACTAAGTGGGGTCGGCTACATAGATCAAATTACGCCATAATGTTCTATTATAAACCATATTTGGATCCAACTCATTAATCTCTATCTTTCCTAATAGGTTAAAGTATATAAAATAATAGGCTTAATTGCAGTTTTCCCCCCAATCTTTTGTTAATTGTGCGATTTTGCACCCCTTCTTTTTTTTTGAGCGATTTTGCACCCTATATTTTGCCCCTTTTCTAGTTAGATGGACCCTCTTGTGTTTAATTGCACTTTTGCCCCTATCTTTTTGTCAATTGTGTGATTTTGCACCCCTTCTTTTTTTTGGGCGATTTTGCCCCCCATCTTTTGCCCCCTTTCCCCTCTTTTAATGATGATTTTGAACCAAAACACAATTGGCAAAAGATGGGGTGCAAAATCGCTCAAAAAAAAAAGAGGGGGTGCAAAATCGCACAATTGACAAAAGATAGGGGGGAAAAGTGCAATTAAGCCAAAATAATATTTAGTCCAACCAAAGAGCTACTAGTTGCTATGAGAGACCACTTTCTTTTACTATTCGGTTAAAATTTGAAGGCCCATATTGGTCCAACCAAAGAACTAGCCCATTAGGTTATTTGTAACCCTAAAATTTATGTAACAACCGCAACACACCAACACAGTGCCGCAGCCATATTCTTCCTCGACACTCTACTCAGTTCACTAACAAAACCTCCATTGAAGCTCTCGAAGAACTCAGATCTGGCCGGAAAACACATCTTTATGCTCAGAAAATACAGATCTTGCCAGAAACAGTAACAAAACTCTCCTTGCTTGACAATTTCCTTCATCTTCTTCATCGCAAGTTTTGACTTTTCTCCATTTATTTTTCCACATCTGCATAATGCCGCCAAGAGCACGAAACACTACGCTTTTCCCTCCATGATGGCGGCCTTTGCAGCCGCTACTCCCTTCTACGATGCTACAAGGGGTATTGGGGGAGGTCCACTCCGTTCCGCTTTGCCGCAATAGCAGTGCTACAGACTGCTATTGACAATAGAGATAAATATGGTAACTCAATCCAGCCTGAATTCATTTCATCTATATCAGAATACCCAAGCAATTTCTATTTACAACAATATTCCTACTTAAGCATCGATTGCAATTGGAAGTCCGTAACATTGGGAAGTGAGTTAACAAACTCTACATGGAAGACTCCACAAAAGTTAATGTTCATATCATGGCCAACTTGGAACATGGATACTACTATTGCTATGACAACATTGTGAACCATTATATGTTGGAAATTGGCAACGTTAAAGAGGTAACATTAACCTTAAATTTCCTACTCTATTGTCTATAACTGACAGGGCATCTAATTATACTTATCACCATGGATGCCAAGTGCAAACCACGTTTCCTTTTTAAGACAGTAATTTCAAAAACAAAAGGAAATATAGTCAACCTAATTATTCATTGATGGCAATGACATTAATATAATTAGGTTAGATAATCATGCGGCAGTAAAAAATGCATATCACATTAAGCAACGGATTATAGAGACGAGACCACATTTTTAATAATATTATTCCCCATCTGTTAAGAATAGTGCCCAACAGATTGCCTAACAAGAATAGCTTATTCATTTGAGTCTAACGGAAGGGAACAACATCGCATGCATTCAGGACCACTTTAACTAAGATTTCATGAAAACAGAACCCACCAATACATTCAGTTCAGAGTAGCAGTCTTCATTTGATCAGGCTCACCTGCTTCCAAGAGGTGAATATCTCCCCAAGTCATCAGCATCAACATTCGCTGCCAGCCCACCACCTATGCCACTCTGGTAGCGACCCATCACATCCCAACCAGTGCCTGCCTGAGGATCAACAGGGGCCTGAGTCATAACTTGAGAGTACCTATGCTGAGGTACCAGTTCAAGGCTATTTTTATTCTGATAAAAAAAAATGCAATATTTAGAATTTGATTTAAGCATAACAATGAAAAGTGACAAGTTGATGGAGTAAGCGTACTGAAGTTGCCAAAGGTGCACCAATGGAGTTCAATGGTGATTGTGTAGCAACATTGGTATGGTTCATATCTGAACGCCAAGGTGTCATTTGATACTGTGACTCCTTTAGCTTCGACTGTAACACAGCAATAAAGAACAGATATAATTAATAAAACCAATTCCACTAGCAAAAACGGAAATATAAACTTCCAATATTTTGGCAGTAGCTAGCAAGTTAAACTTCAGCACTTATTCCTTTGAATAATAGACATCAATTTGTATTAATGTAAATGCAAAGAGACCATCCATGTATCTGACGAACGTACCTCAGTGCGATAAAGTTTTTCTTGCAAATGTTTAAACAAAACCTGCCAAAAGCAGAAATAACTGTGAATTCAAGATGGGCAAGGTCCTATATTTTGGATGTAAACAGAGGGACAGGTTTCAGTATTACTAAAATGACCTTTTATAGAGAAAATTACATTTTTCCATGTCAAAATTGTTGAAGTTGTAGGGTTATAGATGACATAAGGAAGAGAAAGAATGAAAACTTTGAATTTTGATAATGGTTTGATTATTCAAAAGACAGGACAGATTCTTCCTTATAAAAAGTAAATAACAGCAGAATACTAATCATATTTCTATATATAAAAATAAAAAATAAACCATGAAATATAACAAAAAATGGAAGTCAATCCTACGAAATAATATAAGATTCACAATTACTATACAACCCAAATATTACGAGATATATTTTCTATAACAGATATCAACCAACTGCTTGAGCAAAGGTGGAGTCAAAATCAATGTTGTCAGAACCTGACCGTCCGATTCAACCGGTAACCGGCCAGTCTGCCGTTTGGTTCAACCACGGTCGGTCCTTAGTCTGTTAGAACCAGATCGAACAAGGTTGAACCCAATTGAACCGTGTGGTTGGTTCAGCCGGGGGTTTTATTTTTTTGTGTAGAAACTATCTTTTTAATACAACTTATTATATTTATTTATTAGTCACTCAGTTTAACCATATGGTTTGATTGAGCCAATAAAATTGTGACATGAGGTTTCACGCGTTCAATATCTGGTCAAGTTTTCGAAACGTTGGTCAAATTTCAAATATTTTACATCCCACCACAATCGAAGATAGAGGAAACAAATATTTTCCATAATTTATTCATTACATTTAAGATTCCCGTTTCAATGGAGAAGATTGAAACAAATAACTCCAAGCCAATAAATACACGCATATCTCCGTGTAAGATGCTAATCTAAAAATTAAAGGACATGTCAAGATATCAGCAGGGGGAAAAAGCTTTCATCCTATATCGGCAGTTGTATTGTGTCTGTGCATCATAGGTGCCATGTGTGTAAAAAGGATATAACACAAGCACCTTCACAAATATCTTAATAGCAAATCACAATCCCAATATCCCACAATGATGGTGTTTTTTTCCTAGAGAGTGAGTTAGGCTCCGTTGCATCAAAGGTTTAAACCAAGCTAAGTAAATGGAATACTGAATACAAGTAGTGGTACTCTAGAAACAGATTATGGAAATATAATATTAATACTGAAAATGGACACTAGATTGCAGAGATAGAAAACTAAACGGATAATAACAATAGAAAACCCCTTCTCTGAGGAAGAAGAGCCAACTTCTC
>Ga0315915_1000119_pt1 | contig 59150 bp, 36 predicted proteins | sample MpolbnodulesMG_FD_207738 | JGI IMG/M metagenome (GOLD analysis project Ga0315915, IMG submission 207738) | Medicago polymorpha root nodule microbial communities from Los Angeles, California, United States - branched nodules | ecosystem: Host-associated > Plants > Roots > Nodule | place: USA... | reverse complement strand
TGCACCATATACATCCAGAAACATATATAGATAGTAATAAACATATTGCATGGCCATTTTAACATAAACATAACAAGAAATTGGCATTTGGGGTTCTAAAATACAACATTCTAACTTAGCATAAATTATTGTCTTTCTCACTAGGAATGCTCAGACCAAAGGAAGGTTTAACTATCTAAGAACTCACATGATGTTTTGCAGCATTCAACAAGCTTTAATCCCAACTTTAACCTCTAACCATGAACCCTAGCTCTTGATTCATCATACATCCATAGCCTTAGCTCACCAATCCACTCTTGTTTATTTCTTGCTTGCTAAGACACCATGATCCATGCTTGATTACAATTGCATGCATTGATCACTTGATTGCTTGAAGAGGGAAGGATGGGGGCGGTTTCTAGAGAGAAGGAGGAGAGAGTTCTTGAACTTTCAAAGTTTAGAGAGAGAGAGTTCTAACACAAATGGATAGTTTTGGCTCCAACACACTTATATACTCCCTCGGTGCAATTACCAAAATGCCCTTTGTCTTGAATGTGTTTACATCGACACTGATGATTAACTCGTGTTCAACTAGCACCGCATCGTAAAACATTCCTCGCCGTAGTGAGTCTCATGAACATCGCTCTCAGGCGCACCTTCGACTGATATAATTCCGATGCTGACGATATTACAGAATCATTGGATCACAAATATGCAGTCAAGATTAACTACTGTGTGGAACCACAACAACTACCAAACCTAATCCTTCTTGAAGTCAATATATCTCTCCTCACAATTTACACACCAGAAAGCGAGAAGTTTTTGTGCAAATAATAATAATAATTTTATTTAATGTTAAAAGAACTCAAAACAAAATTTATTTAATGCTGACCAATTGTGTCTCTTCTCTTCCATTACCATCATTCACAAACAATGTTATATTTTAATTATGGTCCACCTAGAGACAACACTACTTATTCACTCCTTGAATTGAATCATCTACATCTTCATTAAATTCTTACACGTTGTCTCACCTTTTTTTACCCTCGTATTTTCTAGATTACATATCCGCAAATTATTTATAAGTATCTATTTGTATTTGTGAAGTGTCATATAAATCCATGATAAAATATTTTTATAAATTAAAAAAATCAATTTTGATATTTCTTATATACGTATCCAACTGTGATATGTCTCCATTTTAAGAGTATTCGGGTTTCATCATTTTTCGTCAAAGTAAAGGGTCTAACTCAAAAATATTTACACTTCTATAATACACATCCGAAAAAGAAAAAAAAAAAGGTTGTATCATCTAAAAGGTTTATGAAAGAGTAGTGTTATGTCGACGTCCAAAAGCCAACAACTTTTAACACACTGTATGTCTCTTACGTTGAGCAGTTAAGGCCAGCATGCATCCCAAGAAAATAAAATGATTAGATTAAAAAAATCAATTTGTACGTTTTACCATATAAAAGTACGGTGAAGACAACCATTGGGTTGTTGATTTATCATTTCCCTTTCTGAAAACACGTTTTTTTTCCTTCTTTTCTTTCCAACACCTGCGAGATCATGTGTAGTTTTGTTGAAACATTGATTGTGTTATGTGTATAGTCACTCCCAAATTATTTTGGGGATTTATTTTTCCATCCTACTCATTTCTTTTATGTTCTCATAAATTCCAAAATTGCCTTCAGGTTTTCAAATTATATAATAAAAAATGAGATTTTTCCCATATTTTTTTATGGAAAAAATATATTGCTTTTTCACCAATTTGGATTTTAAAATTCGAAAAGTTGGTATATTTATAGAGACTAAAAACATATAGCTTAATAGCAGTTTTCGTCCCCTAACTTTCACGAAGTTGCGATTTTGGCCCTCGAAGACCAATTTTTGATAAAAAAAATAACATGTGGCACCTCACTTAGGGTGCCACGTCAGCGTAGACAGGTCAAAATGGGGCCAAAACTGCCACAGATGCAAAACTTTTTTGTAGAACATAAGATACCAAGTCCCTTCACTTTCAAAGTGGCTTAAGCCACAATCAAGAACAATTTGAAAGGCATGTTGTAAAGTGGTGGCGTCGTATTCAGCTACTGTCGTAACAAACGAAAAGATCAGGGAGTAAACTTGAATAAGGTGACCATGGTTGTCTTGAAAAACATGTACCAACGCAAAATTTACCTTCAGGAAGGAAGATAGCACAATCGAGGCTACATTTAATCCATTGATGATGCAGCTTAGTCCACTCTGAAATTGTATTGTACCACATATAATCTCGAATTGTATCTGAAGTTAGGTTGCAGGTGAGGTAATCTTTACATTGACTGGTGTTTGTTTCCATAGGCAAGAATTTCGAGAACGCTATATACTCCACAAAATATCAAGAGCAATTTGAAAGGCATATTGTAAAGCGATGGCTTCACATTCAGCTACTGTCGTAACAAACGAAAAGATCAGCGAGTGAGCTTGAATAGTTCAGTTAATAAATGAAAAATCCAGGTTGATACTTGTGAGAAGGAATTTTTAAATCTTAGACCAAACAGATCAATTTTCTTTGATCAATAGATTTGAAAGATAACACCCAGTCGCAATGTAAAATATACTTTGGTCTCAAATATAGGCGTAAGTTGTTGTATTTGGTTCAAATCTTAGACCAAACATATCAACTTTCTTTGACCAATTTTTGCACTTTCTTTGACCAATTTTTGCTTATATTTGAGACTAGAGATTGGCATACTAAAAATATTATAAAGTAGCCAATTGATGAATATATTGCACCTAGATTTAATATTATTATTTTTATGAAACCTAGATTTAATATATTACAACTATAATAGATGATAGACTGTTATTATTAGTCAGTAGATACTAAAGAACGCAATGGATTATTTTCCCACATTTACTATAATATGAAAGTTTATAGGCGTTCTACTTCAATAGAGAAGTTCCAAACATTAGTATTTTTTCAGTCAAACTTTAGCCATAATAATCACCATAGCACAAGCTGAAACTCATTAAAAGTTAAAACATTGGTATAATCAAGGAGGCAACACAACTTGTTGGCACAATATAAGATCCGAAATGGTCTTTCCATGCCGGTCAATTCTTCGCGAACAGTTGACACCGCCATCTAAGACATTCCGGACTACAATATTCAACGATTGGATTCCCTTAACTTCGTATATCTCCACTTTAACATTTTCACTTATCCATTTATCTCTTTGATTTCTTGCATCTAAATCAAGAGAAGGGGACAAATCCAGAAGAGGTGAAACCACTGATTTTACCCATTGAGATGTTATAATTTGTTTCAACCTCTCGATATCAGGAGGAAAATGTGGGATGAGAGAAAAATTGATGTCATTTCCTTTATCTCCAGCTCTGCTATGTGCTACATTGTAAAGCGGAATCTTCTGACCTGATGGAGCAGGTGTGCAACTTCTACCAGGTGAAACAAATTCTGAGGAGGATTCATCGGTTTCGGCTTGTGACTTTGGTTGCAATGTTGATATGTTCTTCAGATTGTATTCATGATCAAGTACTTTATTTGACTGGCCTTTTGTGTTCCTCTTCAACCCGATTCGCCAGAAAACATCTTCACGCCTAACCTGAAGAAAGACCTAGCTATGATGAATCTAAAAGCATGGTTATGAAACCAGCAGTAAGATCACTAGTACAACAACGTAGACAAACTTTGTATGTCATGAAACCACATGTTTCATTGATTGTTTAAGCTAATTATCAGATTGCAGCAATTCGGAAAGATCACTTCCCATGAAGCACTGACATACACATGGACACCAGACACGACATTGACACGTCGACATTGATAATAATTTTAGAAAATATTATTTTTTATGTAATCACATATGTCAGTGTCATGACACTGTTGGACACTAACACGTGCTGGACATGCCTTCAATCGGAAGTGTCACTGCTACATAGATCATTTCACTGCAACCAAGCACTATGACTCATTATGTTCCAAGTAGTCATTCTCATAATGTTGATGGAACAACAAACACCAAGTACTATACCAATGAAACATATTTAGCTCTAAATTGTTTTACTGAAAATTTGGAAGAGCTCAATGGACTAAATTATTTGATCCAGGTGATAAAGTATAGTCCTAATGCATGCATATGCTCAAGTGTAAGAAAGACCAATAGAGGAAGGGGAAGAAGAGAGTACCAAAAGTTTTTCTAGAAGAATCTCGTTCTTATATCCAGTACTGCATTCAAAACAAAACGATGTCACTAACAGAACGCAGGAGTAACACATGGCCTCATATTACAGTATTCATATTATAGATGAAGAAGAAATTAATAAATATCCTTCAAAAAATTAATAAATAGAACTTGCTATGCAAGTTCAACAATCCGGTTTCCATATTGTGGCAACATCTTTTGCAATTGCAGTTTCCAAAAGAATTGTTATCTAGTTTTGTTTAAATAACAATTGGAGTGAAATCTTCAAAAACATTGCATGTAAATACCCAGTGCAGAATCTGATAATCCAAAACAATGTGGAGATCTACCAGCAAACTAAGCGAAACCTCAAGTAATAGAATTTACTTAAATATGTTTTTGTTCTCTATTAAATGTCCATCATCTAAATTTATCCCCAATAAAACTTTTCTCCTATGTTTCGTTCCAGTTATGTCACGATTTGAGAACTAGTTCCTGCCTTTTCTTTCTGCTGACTGAATAAACGAAAATCCATGTCGATACTTGTCGCTCGAAATTTTTAAATGGTCTGGCGTCCACAAGTTAGGACTTTATTTTATTATTTTAATCAATTGGTTTAAAAGGTAAATTAATAGTGAAATAAGTTTAATATATAAATAATATTAGAAACTTGACTCAACTGCCACTTGAACGCACACCATTTAAAAAAGACCATGTGGTCTGCACTGACATGAGTTTTCGTCTGTTCAGTCAGCAGAAAGAAAAGAAAAAAAAAACAGTAGGGACCAATTTTTGAAGCGTGAAATAAGTGGAGAACTAAACTTAGGAGAAAAATTTTGTATGGACGAAACTTTTACGATGTGTGTTTTGTAGGGACCAAAAACACATCTAACCCTAGAGTATATGGTTTCATTGACAATTATCAAATTGAAAGAACATCGATTACCAATTCAACACAGATCAACTATAAAAACTGGCCATTAAAATTTCAAGCAAACACTAGAAATACTAAATTTAGAGGGAGATTGACCTGATACCACCACCACCAGCGGGTCCATTTGTATACAACGCTGTAAATTCTCTAGTAAATTGTACAGCATGTTCCCTCTGCTCAAAAAGTCCATCCATGCGTAACCTAATATCTTCACTAGTCCTCTGTGGTGAAGCATTTCCGCTGCTGCTAACAGCTTTGAGGCTATCATACCCAATTATATAAGAAACTATATGGTCATGAAGACCAGGAAATATTTCTTCCATCCATGATCTAACCTAATAAAGCAAATGAATAATAGATTATTAATTGGAAATAAGCTGGATATGTATAGTAGTGTCTCTTATCAAGCAGTAGAATCAAATAAATTTAAAAATAATAACGAAGTATGAACATGGATATACAATGGTTGCTATAGGATACAAAGCTTACTAGATATTCAGCTGCTTTAGCACGTTCAAGACATTTGTAACCTCCATAAGATATCTCTCCCCATCCTTTCCATCCACAATCCTGTAAGAAACATTCAGAGCAAATGAAGCAAATGATATACGATAAATATCAATCTTAAAAAGAAATACATACAATGTAGGAAAAATACCAAAGGCTATGTAGCACTGACAATTCTGATTTGAATGCATGTCCGATGTCCGACTTATCTAAGTGTTCAACACGACACCGACACATGTGGTGCCATTCAATTATTTCATTTTCTTAAATTTTCACTTGTGTCAGTGTTCGTATAAGTGCTTCATAGCAAAAGTTAATACTTTGATTCTGAAGAGAATAAGAAATGTACCTTTGGAACCAACTGTAGAAGTTTATCTGGAACTGATATAGTAGATGGTTTTGCACCCGAACAGAGAACTCTACAACTTGATAATGGAAGGAAGGACACATCCTGGAAGTCAATGACCTGTAATAGAACACGATAAGAGTTCTATTTTAGTATATTTTACCCTTTAGTCATAAATCATCAATGTTTGGTGCTTCATAACAAACAATCTAACTTACTACATCAGGAGTCACATAAGCACTGGGGTCCCCAATTTCATAGAGTAATTGTTCGGCACATGTATTGAAATCTAAAACTCCCCCACTACCTTCAGCCTTTGCCACGCACACTTGTCCATCGAAACTGATTTCAGCATAAGGAAATGATAAATCCAATAGTTGCTGGAAGGACATATCTCGGTACTTGTCGCCTAAAATAAACAAGACAGAGCTTAAAGTGTCATCTCATTCACACAACACAAGACTTATATTTGATGTAGCACCGAAACTTCAAATTGATGGTGTGTCCGTTGTCCGATACAAGTTAGTATCTGACACCGACACATCTGGTTACATTCAATTATAAAATTTTCGCAAATTATTATTAGTGTCGACGTGTCAGTGTCACATCCAATATTTGTGTCCGTGCTTCAGAGCTTAGATTAGATCTCAAACTATATGCAATATTAGCAGACCTGGATGCATGAAATATCCCCCTGTGAGTTGGCAACCACATTCTAGAAGATGGCCAGCCAAAGATCCTTGAGCTAGATGCTCTAACTCATCCCAGTTCCAACCTAGTTCATAAACCTACAAGTATATCAACCTAATCATTCAGAATCGTATCCAACAGATAACCTAGCTACATAGAACAAAAGTAAACATTGCAGCTCTTATGATCCTATATTTTGCTTAATAGTTTTTTTGAAAAATATGGTTTGCTAAATTGTATTATGGTCTAAGATATTTGACATGCTCCGCAGAAGACAAGATGTCTAGAAGTTTTTGAAAGAAAATCTTGATATTTTACATATCAATACTCAATTCTGTTACTTGAAAAGCAAGCAAAAAATGGAAAATATGAAGTAAAGAACAGATCAGATAACATACCATAGGTGCTAAGAATAAAGCAGCATCTGCAATTCTTGATGTAATTATCACATTTGGTTGGTACTTTTCAAGACAGTGAACAATAGGAGAAGCTCCCAAGTAGGTGCTGATACCCTTCGCATATTACAGCTAAATTTCATATCCAGCTTAACAAAAAAGTAAAGTGGAGAAAGCATACATGAATAACAAAATTTTATCAGATTCTGTATAGTTTTATTGACAGATAAACAAGGGGGGACAATGTGATCCATAATATGAATTAACTTGATTTGATAAATCAGAATGTAGCCCTAAAATTTGACTACTGACAGAAAATTACTAAAGTCATAAAAATAGATTCTTACACCCTCCATGATATATTTTTGTGTAGGTGAAAATCCTGAACCTGAAAAGCAGCATATGTATATATAAGTAGAATAATATATTTTTCCAATTTTATTTTCTTTCATTGATAAATAAATATATGATAACATGATAGGCAAGTACAACTAAAGTACGCATTAGCAATTTAAGAGAAGCACCTTCCAAAGAGCTAAAAACGGTAAAAATTACCAAAAAGTAAAAGGCCTTTGTAACAGAAAGTGAAAACAAATTTCAGAAGCAAGTAAACAAAATATGAAATTAGTTTGTATAACCACCCTCCCCATAATTAGGTTCAACTCGAGAAAATCATCTTGTAAGGTGAGGATGCCTGCCACTTATGAACTCATTTTCCGGTTAAATCTCATAATGTGAGACTCTTAACACATTGCTTGTTAACCAAAGGAAAGTTTGCAAGGAAATCTAAGTACCTAAATTTGTAACAGACACCTCATGAGCAACTGCAACAGAAACATCAAGCCCTAGTGTGGTAGCTATTTCCAAGACCTTTTGTTGAGCACCCAGAGGATCCACTTTTTTAAACGAAGATTGAATCAAGTTAGAAAAACAAGTACAAGAAACCATACAGTCCAATAAATTTAAACCAAATTCACTACAAAAAGTGTCACTGAACTTATAATATCTTTTGATGATCAACAATTGTTACATGATCCATCAAATGCAGCATTAAAAAATTCTTACTAGCACCCATATTGGTAATTATGCAAGTCCCTCTTTCCAAAGCCAGAGGTAGAAGCATATTCATCCAGCTAGATACTGCATATAAAATTTTACAACAATCAGAACTTAAGATGAGAAAAGAGCACGACATGACAGTAACAACAGATGGTCTTGCCTGCAAGGCTAACACCGAGTATACGTTAGAAAGAAAATAAAATAAGTGTTGTCAATCGCGATTAGTGAAAAATAGCGGTTTGTTCAAATTCCACTACACTACAGTGTTATAACATTGCTACTGTCGCTATTTGACAAAACTTTGTACTAAATCGTGTATCACATATCAATAGTAGTTTGTTAAAATTCTGCTACGCTATTGCACCGCTTATTGATAGCACTGAATAAAATTCAACTGGAACTGTTATTGAGTTTAAGAATCGAAAACCTATTAAATTTAAAAGGAAAAATGAATTAGTTTGAATATTAAACACCTACTCTGAGAATCATAGCCGTCACCACCAGACAACATGATTTGATAGCGTTCGGCTAGAGTACGCTCTGCCAGGCATTCAAGGACCAGATAATTTAGTTCTTCGACTCTTTGCAGCAACTTAAGAGCAGCCAAAGGCCTGTCACCGCCAAATCCTGCTCCACAGCCAATGTAAACCTTATCCCTTCGCTTTTTGGGATTACTTCTCTGCAACGTAATATCAACATAGTTGGTATTATTGTTGCATTGGAAACAATAATTAAAAAGTCAACAAAAGGTAGGGAACAATAAGTTCACCAGCTTGATCAAACAATTATGAATCTCTTCTCCGTCGTGGACTTCCATCGCATTAACTTCCATTGAGGCGCTGCTAGCAAAAAAATGACAATGACATAATGAAAAAAATAGAATCCAAAAGCGGTCTAAATATCTCTAGAAAAAAAAAAACTGGATAAATGAAAAGCAAAACAAAGGTGCTAGTTATTCATCAAAGGGATTAGGTTCCAAAAACATCACCTAAAAGGAACATTATAGTAGCTAAACGCTTATCATATAAGCGCTTATGTATAAGATATTTCTCTAAACAAATATAAAATAAAAGCAAACTGTTTCCATATAATTTATAATCTGTTTTTCCCTCAAAAAAAAAAAAAAATTATAATCTGTTTTCATAAGCTATCTTGAAGAGCTTATGGAAATAAGCTGAAAACACACTATGGACATGCCATAAGTTGTTTCCATAAGTTCTCCCATACAGTGTCGCGAGTATTTATGTCAGTAGATACGCTCATATAAGTCGATCCAAACAGGCTCCAAGTTAGTTTCAGTATGTAAAATTGAACTTCAACATCAAACCAAATAAATTTGACACACACACACCATAAATCAAATTAAGATTTTCTTTAAACCTTTGATAAAAATGATAATTCACTCATGGCCCACTACAGAAGACTGCAAAAATAATCAAAATTGGACATAAACCATTGATCAAAACTAAAAATTATAATTGACCATATGATAATTGTTAGAGTGAGGTGTAAATAGCAAATTGGGGTGTAGCCTAAATTCAGATAACATCATCAGCCATAAGGTCAGAATCATATACATAGATGATCATTAAGTAAAAGTAACAAAAATTAAAATGATAATGAGGTTATGGTGAGTACCTTGATCCTGATGGGACCTACCTTAGCTTTTATCCTTAATTCTCTAAGTCAAAAGTTGTGTAGTTGTTCTATTGCATGGAAACTGGTATCAGAAAATTGGTTTGAGTCAATTTTTAATTCAAAAAACCATTTTCATATAAATATTTGTCATGTTTAAAATATAAACTGTTGTTTTGAAAGGCTATAAGTTTTTTTCAAAGGCTTGAAAGGTTACAATATAAGTTGTTGATATATAAGCTTTTTTTCGACAAATAATAGATTCTTGTTTTGGTGCTTTGTGCATACGTGGATTTTTGTAATTCTTCAATCTTAAAACTTGTGTTTTGATTATTTTACTTTAGAGTCACGATAATTTGTACCTTAAGGCACTAAAAAAATATGAAATAAAGTTTGTATTGAAAATATAAATAATTAAATATTCACAGTTTCAAAAAAACTTTTGTGTATTCTTTTTTGGAGATGTTTTATCTTAGAGTGCTGCTATATATGCAGCGAATTATTTTTTCCCCAAAATTTCCACGATGCCTTGTGTTAACGTTAAATAGGAGTACCAAGACATAACAATTTGATTTATTCTAATTCCAGAATTCACAGAATACATGATGGCACTGGTGTTATGTTACAAAAATAATTGTTCGTGATCCTTCGTGAAAAAGATTGTCGCTATAAGTAGCATTATTCTTTATCTTAACATAAATTTTGTACAGTTCATTACACAAAATCAATTCATTTCGAAAACATACAGTTTTGTTTTTTTGTAAAAATTGTTAAAATAGTTAGAAGATAAATCAAGTTAGTTAAGGTAGTTTTAGTTAGTTAGGGAGTTAGAGTTAGTTACTCACTCGTTAGTTAACCACACTAGTGAGTATAATTGAGGTCTATAAATTAGATCATACATGTACTAATTTCTCATTCTTTTACCAATTTATTTCATTCTACTATGAATTTCTACGTATTCTTCACATAAATACACATATGTTTTCTGCCCTCGTGAGCTTAACTCAGTTTATATGGACAATGCATGATATATGCAAGGTCTAGGGTTCAAACTCCGACCACCACAAAAAAAAACACATATGTTTTTTATCATGTTTACATTTATGATCTTTTTCCCTTCGATCCCATGATTCTTAACAAAAAAACGGTTCTGGTTCGGTTCAAAATAACAAAATCGGAGCACTCAACTTTTATAATGGTCTGGTTTAGTTTTGCCAAATTTTCATAACAGTTCAAATCAATTTGATTTCTTTCCTACACCAAAACATTAATGGCATGTTTGGTGCGCATGATGACGATATGATAAAATGATCATACCGTGCTTAAATTCAATGTTTGATGCACCAATAAAAAAGGATAATTTAAGCATCCTACGTATCATCATCATTAAAACCTATCATAAAATCTTGCAGCAATTACATGTACATTTATCATCCTTTAGGATCAAAAAGGAACTAAAAAACAAGAATGTGAATTCCTATTCCTATTAAAAAAAAAAGGAACAACTAAGCCAAAACTATTGTCCCTTGTTTTTACTCTGCCAATATTCATCTTCCCAAATTTCTACCTGCATTATTGAATTTGCTTTTCTCCCTAAAAATTCTTCTAAAGCTAAAGGATCAAATGGAGGAGGAATAGTACATGGATTTGAATCACTAGGAACCTTCACCATTGACTCTTCCATGAACCTCCTTTTGTTACCACCTATTACATCACATGTCAATAATTTTTCAGGACAAATTTCCACAGCTCCTCTAGGTATAGTTGGTTTGAATTTCAAGAGCTTTGCATATTCATTTAGTAGATGAAACATGTAATTGTATACATTTTTCATGTCTAAGTCCTCTTGTATGAATTTGCTACCAGCTTCCCCTATTGACTGTGCCTGTTAGATAATTTAATGTAATATGAGAAAAAATGTAACAAAAATTTTATGGCATTTTTTTATATTTACCAAGTCAAAGTAAAATAAAACCATAGGTATGTGTTGCTCATTGAATAATGTGGTAAAATGAAAGTTTTAGTACCTTATGAGTGTGATTGTTGCCCCATTCCACAGCAAACTTAAGAGAGGTGCACATACTATTGTCTCTAATAGGCCAATAATGTTGTAATGGCACCATCCCTCTGATGAAAAAATCATGGTAATTGGACTTTACATATAATGTCATGGAATCACATGCCATAATGTATTTTTCACTAACTGACCAAGCCCATCCTTCTATGTATATCTTGTACCTGTGCCAAGCCAAAGTCACATGTATCATTCTATGTCCCCATATATGTGTATGGTAGTTAAGAGTTAGTTATATACCGACGTCGTTGTTAGAATTAGTTGAATTTTGTTTAAACGAAATTCAACTAATTTTAACATACGCGTCAAATTGAAGGTTCGTTTTTTTCGAGAGACTGAGAAGTGGATCTTGATTTTCAGATCTTATTATGAATAGTTAAAATTGAAACAAAAATGCTAGGTGATTTTTTTTAGCTGTGATGTAATTATTAAATAAGCTTTAATTCTTACTATCTATACACATAGTTATATAGTCAAATTTAATCATGTCACTCTTGCATAAAAAATTGTCCTTTTCACTAAATAGATCTTTGCATCACCTACCTATGAGTACATTGGTCCCCTAAGTTGGATTTGTTGAAACCTTGATGTGATTCTTGTATCCAGTCCTGTCATCAAAACATACACAATACATTAATCAGCCTTTGATGTTAATTTTAGGACAAATGCATCCATAATTGATGGGGAAAAAATACCTGTATGTATATGAGAGTGTTCCAATCATTTTCTAATGTAACATTGCATTGTAGAAGGTTTTGCCTAGTTGGAGCAACATAAGGGTTCCCCTTCCAATAAGCATAAGGTACTCTATCCTTCCACTTGGTCTTTTTGTTCCCTTCTTTTATGTCTTTAAGGATATTGTTCCATGGCTTTATATTTGTCTCTGCCCTGTTTTAAGTAAAAAAAATATTAAAAGCAGAAGTGTTCAATAATAACATGGCAAGGGGGAAATATATCAAACATTAGTATTTTAAACCTCAAAATTATGGATAAAAAAATGCCTAAAAAGTTCGATTTAACTATAAATATATAATATGACTGATTAGTTATAGATGTTCATCTTGCCTAGTTAGTCAAGATGAGGGTTTAATATCCATTTTGACCCCCCATTGAAGTCAGTAAAACTTAATTTTTTTATTTTTATAAATTGTTATTTTTTTACTTTTAAGAGGTCTTACTATAAAATTAATTTGTTTTATGTCTTTAAACATGTTGGGTTGGCCTAGAGTTTTTAAATGGGTAAAATGCAAATAAAATGTGTCCAAGTAACACCCTCACTTAAATGGTTACTAAAAAATTAACAATGAAGATAAAAATCAAGTTTTATTAAATAAATTAACACAGCTTATAAAAAATAAATTAATAAAATCAATTTTTGTTTCTTTTTATGAGGAAAATCAAGTTTTTATTGATTGCAAAGTTTGACCTTATGTCAAGAAGGGATGTAAGGCCCTCACTTTAACCAATTCATCTAGTAAACATTTTTTTGGACAGATTTAGATCTAGTAAACATGGATAACTATTTTATCATATTATATATTTATAATTAAAATTATATTTTTTTATATTTTTTTACCTATAATTTAGAGGCCTAAATCTCTAACATGAGTAGCTTTGGTCCTAGGCCAACTTTGATAAAAATAGTGGTAGTTATTGATCCACCTAGAGTTATTTTTAAGGGAGAACTAACTAGAGTTAAACTCTTACAACATGGCAATCCAAAGCTAAAAATTATTGCATGACTAGTGGGGTCTGCATTTGATCAAGACCTGCATTTGTCAAGGTGGGATCATGGGATGTGTGGATTTTTCTAAAAAAAGACTATCAGTACCTTTCTCCTTATAAGACTTTTCAATTTCTTAACTGCATCATCATCATCTTATAAACTATGTATTTTTTTTTTACAACCTATAAAAAAATGATGATAGAAGCATGAATAAATTCTATCTCCTGGATAATATCAATTTGCAACATGACATCAATTATAAGAAAAAATTAATATTACTGCCCACAACAACAATTAAGTCTTATCCTACTAAGTTGAGTCGGCGACATTGATCAAATTATGCCATAGCGTTCTATCATAAATCATATTTGGATCCAACTCATTGACCAATAAATCATTTCTAATGGTTTCACTTATAGTTTTTTTAGGTCTTCCTCTTTTGACCTAACTCTCCTCCATCTAATCTACTCTTCTTACGACGGCATCTACAAGTCTTCTCTCTACATGCTCAAACCATCTAAGTCTATTTTCTACAAATTTTTCTACTATAGGTGCTACCCCCAATCTCTCTCTCTAATGGTGTCATTCCTAATCTTATCTTGTCTAGTCTTACCACTCATCCAACGCAACATTTAATCAGAGTTCTATATTTAGAGAGGAAGTAGTATATAAATAGAAAGGAAGAAAAGAAGTTATGTTTAGCACTTACCATCCCCAAAAGGACCAATCTGGAAAGACAATATATAAGCTCAATTGATCTGAACAATATCTAAACAAAGGTGGTGGTGAAGCATTTGGTCCTTGAAACTTATCCAAAGGAACAACAGGCTTATCTTCACAATCAAACATAAGTTCCAAATCAGGCAACTTGCCAGGGTACATTCTCAATAATTGCAAAATACCCCACAAAGTAAACACATCTCTTGTTTGAATTGACTTCCTATACTTTTCCACATACATTTTTCCATCCACAATCACAAGCTTGAAATTTGCTGTCCTTTTTGCCTCTTTCAACATGTTTCTTGTGATCCCTTTTTCTTTCCATGGTTTAAGATCTTCATGGATCCATCTAAAGTATGAGGGACAAACTTGGTTGTTAAGATTTGATGGATTATGTTTTGTAGGGTAGTTTCTTAGACATTTTTGTTTGAAAGATTTTCCTTGTATGCATTTAAGAAGAAAATCTTCTTGGTTTTGGAGTCTGTCTTTGTGGATGAATGGAATTGAAACACCTGCAAATATGTACTTTAAAAATAATTTCAATGTTAGATTTTGTTGGTCAAAGAAAATACCAACATTTTCCTATATAAAAAAAATAACATAAAAATCCAATATTAGACTAGCTTATTCCTAGATCAAATATATGTCACAACATTGATTTATGCTAAGAAATGCCAATAGTCCCAACTTGGTGTCAAAAATGTTCACATAATGATGAAATCAAAATGAAAAAAGAGTGATATACCATTGAATAAATTAAATAGCTAAAAAGGGTAGTTTCTATTTTTGAGTGTCATTGGTCATGCTTAACATAATTAAATTGAGTCTCTACTAAGAAAAAAACATAATTAAATTTTTCCATTGTTATATAATAATGGTGTTACAACTCAAAACATCAAATAATGAATAAAAAGTTGATATTGATATTTAAAAAGAGAAAGCTTAAAAAAAAAAACTAATTATTATGCAGAACTCACTTACAGTCCAGACAGCAAAAGCACAAAAAGTGGCCACTAAGCAAGAAGTAACTTTAGCTTTCTTGGAGAACATACACAGCTTCTGTTGATTAGAACCGCCATAGAAGTGTTTCAGATATGTCTTTTTCATGCTTCAAGTTTAATTCCTCCTATAAGGAACTTGTTGAAGACATGAAAACTCAAAAACTTAGACAGTGTTGCAGGGGATGGAGCAGAGGAACTATGGATGTACAATGAACATGGTCCACGTTTTGGTCAATCTGGCATGTAGTTGATTTATTTGTTTGTATATATTTGCTTTAATCTAGGAAGGTTGTAAAATTAATTATTTAATATTTGAAATATTAATATATTCAATTTTATTGTTGATGTGATCTACAGCTGGACCACTTGTTAATTTTTATCATAAAGTATGAATTTTGGATAAACAAAAATTGAGCATATGATACTTATAGCAGCCCATAATGCTTCTGGGGCAAAATCTCTGTCATTGTATCTTTAAAAAAAAAAAAATGGATATTCTAATGTAGCAGCAGCACCTAGTTATAGATCTCGGTTGTATAATCCGTTTTGCTTCATAAAATTGTGTTTGAAATATAAACCGTTTGATTTTAAATCAACGGTCGAGATTGGCTTTAACCTAAAATCACCACAATAGTAAATTTAAGGGTTACAAACTTTAAAATGGATGGCGTACCGTATCCTGCACCGATACTGTCAGATAATTTCTGATACGTATCAAGAGAGTATCCAAAGATTAAATTTTATTTTTTAAAAAAACAATTATCTGATACTTTTCAGATACATTTGGGATACGAGGGATAGGCGGTGGAAAACTAAATGTGTGAGCGACCCGATGTTTCTATTATATTTGGTATATATGTAATTGACTAATTGTCGCTTTCTTTATTATCAATATTACCTACATTTATATTTTTATTGTTGCTGCCGTCTGTTTTGTGTCTCTTTGTTTGTTTGAGAACGATGTTATTGTTTTGTTGTGTGAAGGCAATTTCATTGTTGTGCCTTATCGTTTTTCTATGTCTGTTTGGTCTAGGTTTTGCGCCAATTTTTTTTGCTTCTAAATTTTAGTCCATAGTTTGTATTTTGAGTTTTAACATGTAGTTTAATTTGTTTTATTTTATTATTGAAGTATCACAGCCGTATCGTATCTTGAATTTTAAATTTTCATGTATCAGCGTATCGGTGTCGCATCGTATCATGTATCTAAGCTTCATAGGTTACAAGGATTTGGATTAGGTCGTGTAACCGCACATGATCTAGATTTCAATGTTGATCTAGAATTCTTTTAAATAAATCTAAAATATTTTGTTTGCAATGTCATAACAATAACTAATAACGAAAGATTAAAGAAATATAAATCGCAAACAATGGAACTCATGATCATTTGTTTACGTAGTTCGTTCAATTGTGTGTGGGAGCACTAGGGGTCACGATAAAAACAATGAGGTCAATGCTCCAGGACTATGAGAGAGGGAGACACTGAATCTCCTCCCGAAACTTTAAGGCACTAAGTATATGGGTCACCTTTCTTATATGTCTCACATTTTACTCATTCATAGGGAATGTCAGACTAATCACTTACACTTTAAACCCAAGAATCTCCCCCACAAGTGTGAATTCCCACCTCTGATATCAGGATCCAACATAGGATCCACTTATGCTCCTTACCAAGTCAAACCAGGGCTTGATACCAATTGTTGGGTCGACAACCAGGGGGTGCGGGTGAAAAATAACTGGCCAAATGCTCTAGGACCACAAGAGAAGGAGACTTCATATCTTCACCCAAAACCTTAACGCATTAGGTGTATATCTCTCTTATATATCCACTATTTTACACATTCATAGGCGATGTGGGACTTAACTTACACGTCTAACCAAACAATCTCTCCACCAAGTATGAATCTCACCTCCTATAATAAGATCCAACACATGTTCCACTCTTGCTCCCCCACCAAGTCGAATCTGAGCTTTGATACCACTTGTTGGGAGTCCAGGGGCGTGGGAGCAACAATGGCGTCAATTTTCTAGGACCACATGAGAGGGGGACAACAAATCTCCACTCAGGCATTAAGTATATGAGCCACCTCTCTTATATATCCAACATTTTACCCACTCAAAGATGATATGAGAAATAACCACTCACACTTGAAATCCAACATTGTGACTAGTTTAGTGATTACATAATAGTTATAGTTATGTATATTACTTGAGTGAATGAAGATTTATAATATTATAAGTCATATATATAATATTATGGTCCCATGAATCATACTACGGGAGGCTACCTCCCCTAGTCTCACCCTCCACAACAAACAGTAAGGTCAACACATGTTTGGGCTAAACCCAAGGTAAGGGTGAATGGCACTTCAAAGTGCTTAGTTCCCTTGTCGCTTTCCCTTCTTTTGTATTTGTATATGATTCATACTAAACAATCTCTACCTTGGAAAATATCAAACCCCTATGAAGATTTCTTGCATGAAGTTCACATCTTGACAACTTTAGGGTACACCTCCTACTTGTCACTGGTGCTGGCTTGGCCAACATATAGGTTGCATTTTCAAAAGTATGAATTTATTCAACTAATATCTTTCTAGATGCAAGTAACTCTCTTGATCTTGTGAAACCTCACATTAATATGTTTGGTCATGGCGTGTTACATCTAACTATTGGCCAAATAAATGTCACCCCGACTATCACAATGCAACCGAACTTCACCTTGATAAACATCTAATTCTCTCACCAATCATATAAGCCATAAGGATTCTTTGGTAGCCTCATATGTTGTCATGTACTCTTAGTGTTGTCAATTGACATGTACTCTCACCAGTCATATAAGCCATAAAGACTTCATATATTCTGCTTCAAGAAATAAACTCAAACCTTGCGATAAAAATAATCAATGAAAGTCACCAATTACATAGAACCACCCATGGAAGACTCTTTTATATGACCTCGTACATCGAATTACACAAAACGTATGATTCCATTTTGTAACTTTCGGTGTTGAAATGAATATGACATTATTTTGTGCTTCCGAAGGAGACACAATTGAAGGATCTTAACTAGCTTTTTGCTTTACCTTTATTATACTCCATCAGAGAAGATTCTTCTCTTTCTTTGAGTTTTTTTCAAAATCCCAAGCAACTATGGTTGTTGGAGGCGTTGGAGATTGGTTGAGACTATAACGATATTGGGAGACTTGACACATGTCGACACAACTCTTGGTGGTGCAAGTAAGTTTCCAATGGTCGAATGAGGTTGTACCAATATAGAAATGGAGGATTTTGGAAACCATAATGATTCTAAACTTGAGGTAGAGGTATTTTATATGGATGCATTAGGTTTGGATCATCATTGTTTCCCCAATGAACTCATGAAACCAACAGAGTGTTATATTAGTGACGTGATTGGATTTCATGGTTGTTCACCACCATAACCCACATCTTGCTTAGGTGTTGTCAAACCCAACAAGGAAAATACATATATCTTGTAGGATTGGCCGATATAGGTCAAAAATTTACCCATGGATAGTGAATTGGATAATATATATAATTGGAAATTGTATTCATGCTACTGTACTACATGCTTATCTTTCAGCATAAGACATGTTGTTCGTATGCATAATGTTTCCAGAAGGCGAGACTTGGGGCTATAGATTTGTCCTACTGCATCAAGTCGCCTCCTTTCTAAATGTACATGTTCAACTTGAAGAGTATTCCAGTTGTATGTATCATTCGCCACTAGGTTCCCCCCATGGTTAGCCATGGCAAAAACTAGGTTAGGAATTATAAGAAGTAAAAGGTATCGATTGTGTAGGTATTGGTTGAACTTGTTGAAGTCATGTTGATGCAATGATCGACTGACTTTAAGTAGTAACATCTTCCATACCTTGGTTACCTTGAACTCCTTGTGGCATGTTGGTTACAAAATTGTCACCATAATGTGCTTGTCTGGCCTCCTACTCCTTGACTTGTTGAACTTCATTATGAACCATGAGTTTAACAATGTCATCAACTTGTTAATAAACTTGATACATGATATCATATATCTACATGTCAATTTTCTGTCTAGTGAAAGACATTATCATTACTATTTGAGCCTTAGGTGGATCAACTAGTAGTGTCTCGGGAGGAGCCATAAATGTTGACATTCCTAAAGTTTTTGAAGGCTTCTTAGGTAATTTTTTGGCTTGACATTCTTGATGTTAATGATGATGGTAGATCCATATCGCTAAGACTCTATCAAGATCTCAAACGCACACCTCAGACATAGTCATGGCCTAAAGAACTGAATTTTTCAACGGTAAAGGTTGTATTGTCCTACTGGGCATGCCAACTATGATTCCTTTTTTTCAAGTGATGAGAAAGGAACTGTGTTCCTCCGTTGTGTGTTCCTTAACTACTCTAGTAGAGCATTAAGTACAATTGTTTTGGTTTTTCCTACTACACTATAGAGTGTGTATAAAAAGTAATATACAGGCAAAATAATACTGAATAAATAGCGAACATAGATTTGTGTTTTGATTGATGTGTCTTTTTACAATGTACATAAAAAAATACTTATAAGCAAGAACTATTCCTACTAGTTAAACAACATGGCATACGGTGGTCCTTGGTGTGCAACTCTCCTACGAATGTGCTTCCTTTCTCATCGCTCTTTCATTTAGTGAAGCTATACATAAGTTTTAAGCATGATTGTTTAGTTCTACTAAGCTTTGACTTAATATGAGATCCTCAAGACCAACATACTTAGTCAATAGACTTGAGAAAGAATAAGCCTCCCTTAACTTGATTGTCTTAGCCTTCGCCTAATCTTCCATCAATTTAGAGGTTCCTGGCCTAAACTTTGATCACCTCGTTTTAACAACCAACACATTCTTGTTTGGACTAAAAACACACAAAAAAAGATGAAAGGAAAAAAAATCTAAACTCAAAGATAAAATTGTAATCTACATTTAATAATTAATGTTTTTTGTTTACTTTTTTTAGTAACTATGCTTGTGGGGTCATTATTGCTATTGTTCATCCTCTCTCACCAATTCTCTCTCTGTCATGCACCACTTCTTCCATTTTCTTCAAATTCTTCAAATCAAGTGCAACAATGGTTATAAAGTCTTCCAGTGTCATTGTTTTCCTTCGTCTCTCTCAATTTCATTTTCTTCAAATTAAGCAACATTGATGAATAGTTTACAATTATTGACATACCTCTTCTTGGAGGAAGCTTAACCTCAATCCTTGTGCAATCATAAGCAACAAAAGATATTCATCCCCGTCGAAGTCGTCGTCCAATATCCCCTCCACGTTGTCCATACCAGCCTTTAAGATTTTCTCTCTTTTTCATATATGCAATGGGAATTTTATAACCAATGCTACACTTGCTTTGAATAAAATGGAATATGCGGTCGAAGAAAGATAGAGAATTGTTGTGTGAGAGCGAAGAACAATAGTAATAATAGCCACAAAAAATTGACTCAAAATGAACATTAATCATAAACGTAATTTACAATTTTATCCATGAACTTTGATTTTATAATTTTTTTTTTTTTGGATCTTTTGATCCAAATGAAAATGTGTAAGTTGTTAAAACATTCTCCTACGAACGTGCACCTTTCTCATCGCTCTTTGCATTTAGTGAAGCTATACATAAGTTTTAAGTATGATTGTTTAATTCTAGTAAGCTTTGACTTAGTATGAGATCCTCAAGACCAACATACTTAGTTAATAGACTCGAGAAAGAATAAATCTCCCTTAACTTGATTTTTTTAGCCTTCGCCTAACCTTCCATCAATTGAGAAGTTCCTAGCCTAAACTTTAATCACCCCGTTTTAACAACCAACACGTTCTTGTTTGGACTAAAAACACAAAAAAAAATGAAAGGGAAAAAAATCTAAACTCAAAGATAAAATTGTAATTTACATTTAATAATTAATGTTTTTTGTTTACTTTTTTTAGTAACTATGCTTGTGGGGTCATTATTTCTATTGTTCATCGTCTCTCACCAATTCTCTCTCTCTCTCATGCACCACTTCTTCCATTTTCTTCAAATTCTTCAAATCAAGTGCAACAATGGTTATAAAGTCTTTCAATGTCATTGTTTTCCTTCGTCTCTCTCTATTTCATTTACTTCAAATTAAGCTACATTGATGGATAGGTTACAATTATTGACATACCTCTTCTTGGACGAAGCTTAACCTTAATCCTTGGGTAATCATAAGCAAAAAAAGAAATTCATCCCCGTCGAAGTCGTCGGTGGAGGCTTTGCAGTCGTCGTCCAATATCCCCTCCACGTTGTCCAAACTAGCCTTTAAGATTTTCTCTCTTTTTCATATATGCAATGAGAATTTTATAACCAATGCTACTATTGATTTGAAGAAAATGGAATAAACGGTCGAAGAAAGATAAAGAATTGTTGTGTGAGAGTGAAGAACAATAGTAATAATAGCCACAAAAAATACACTCAAAATGAACATTAATCATAAACATAAATTACAATTTTATCCATCAACTTTGATTTTATCAAAAAAATAAATTTGGATCTTTTGATCCAAATGAAAATGTATAGGTTGTTAAAATGTTTCATAAAAGGGAGTGGATATGAGTCTATTGTCCCAAACAAATATATATATCGCTATAATTATCTCAAATTTTGTTTTAACTCTCAAATTTTCGATACCTATAAATTACAAAACGTATGATTTTACCGTTATTCTTTGAAGACCTATTGAAAACATGTAAATTTGCAAAGTGTACAAACTATAAAGTAAATACGTAAATTTCTTCAAAAAAAAAAAGTAAATACGTAAATGAAAAACGAAAAAACATTTACAAGTACATGATTATGTGGTCTCTCTGCAACCCTTCATAGAAGGTGGGTAGAGTTTCGCTTACTTTGATGTTGGGTTCGGACCTTTATTAATAAAATTTTAACTATGAAAAAAAAAAGTAACAACTAAGCCATACTATTGTCCATTGTTTTTATTCAGCCAATATTCATCTTCCCAATTTTCTACCTGTCTTGTTGAATTAGCTTTTCTCTCTAAAAGTTCTTGTAAAGCTAGAGGATCATATGGAGGAGGAATAGTGCATGGATTTGAATCACTAGGAACCTTCACCATTGACTCTTCCATGAATTTCCTTTGTATACCATTTACATCACATGCCATTGTTTCTGAACAAAACTCCACAGCTCCTTGAGGTATAGTTGGTTTGAATCTCAAAAGCTTAGCATATTCATTCAGTAGATGAAACATGTAATTATATACATTGTTCATATCTAAGTCCTCTTGTATGAATTTGCTAGCTGCCTCCCCTATTGCTTGTGCCTGATACGTAATTTTAGGGAATGTAAGATATTTAATGTAATATAAATTTCTTATGACAATTATATAATGTTATATCTAGCAAGCTATGAAGCACGGACACTCTTTGGATTAGACAGGTCGTGTTCGACACCGACACGGCACCAACACATATAATTACATTGAATTATGTAATTTTCTTAAATTATTAGCAGTGTAGACGTGTCAGTGTCCGTGTCTAATGTTTATGCCCATATTCGTGCTTCATAACTATAAAGTCCACAATCAAATAAAGTCATGTTTGTTGTTGGAGTGAGAGAGAGACCTTATCAGCATGTTTGTTTCCCCAATCCACAGCAAATTTAAGAGAAGTGCATTTACTATTATCTCTAATTGGCCAATAGTGTTGTAATGGATCCATGCCTCTGATGAAAAAGTCATAGAAATTGGGTCTAACATATAATGTCATGGAATCACATGCCATAATGTATTTCTCACTAACTGACCAAGCCCATCCTTCTATATAAATCTTATACCTGTTCCAACAATGCACACAAAATTAAGTCTCTACATTAATGCAAACAAAAAAAAAATGTAAACATATGCATATGAAAAAATCTTATAAGAATGTTTGTTGAAAACTTCATAAAATTTAATTGAGTTTGTTCCGGCGAAATTAAAATTCCACTTTGCCGGAACACGTTTTATATTTCAATAAATTTGAATCGAGTTCATCAGAATTCCGACAAACTCAAAATTCAACTTTATTGGAACATATTTCTAACCAACTCAAAATTCCAATTTACCAGAACATATGATTTTTATTCAAGCAAACTTGATATTTATATTACCTATGGGTGCATTGGTTCCCTAAGCTTGATTTCTTGTAACCTTGAGTGGATTCTTTATCCCAGTCCTATGACACAAACATATATACAATGAGTTAATCTTCATTTGATGTGAATTTAAGGGAAAACTTGATGCAAAATTGATTAAAAAATATACTTGTATGTATAGGCGAGTGTTCCAGTCATCTTTTGATGTAGCATTGCATTTCAAAAGGTTTTTCCTAGTTGCAGCAACATTAGGGTTCCCCTTCCAATAAGCATAAGGTACTCTATCCTTCCACTTGGTCATTTTGTTCCCTTCTTTTATTTCTTTTAGGATTTCTTTCCATGGCTTAATATTTGTCTCAGCCCTGTTTCAAGTAAAGAATATTAATAGAAGAAATGCTGACTAGCTAGATGGAAAAATATATTGTGCAAATTTTTTGTGCTTGTGTACAATTTAAACATGCATAATATAAGTTTGTTGAAATACCACCATCACTTGAACACTATTTTAAAAAGGTTAACTTTGTATGATATAAATATTTGTATGATTTTATTGGAAACATGTACCCCTCCGTCCTAATTTATAAACACAAAAAGTCAGTTCACACTTTTCGCACCTCCAACATAAAATAATTTGAGAGTTTCTTTTCGCACCTCCAACATTTACTTGAGATGGGTAAATACGGAAGAAAAAAACTTTTTTGTTCCAAATGGGTGAATGAACTAGGACAAAAACGGAGTTTTTTTCCGATTCAAAAGTATACTTTCGAACAAGTGCGGTTTTTAAAAATATCAAGGAGGATAAAAGTAGCTCTCAACAATTTTACGACGTTTTCCGGTGCATATCAATTAATCTCAATCTACAAATAGAAAGGATGAAAATAAGTTAGTTTAGGATTTACCATCCCCAAAAGGACCAATCTGGGAACACAATATCCAAGCTCCATTGATCTGAACAATATCTAAACAAAGGAGGTGGTGAAGCATTTGGACCTTGAAAATTACCCTTATGAATAACAGGCCTATCTTCACAATCAAACATAAGTTCCAAATCAGGTAACTTGCCAGGGTACAATCTCAATAATTGCAAAATACCCCATAAAGTGAAAACATCTCTTGTCTGAATTGACTTCCTATACTTTTCCACATACATTTTCCCATCCACAATCACAACCTTAAAATTTGCTGTTCTTTTTGCACCCCCCAACATTTCCCTAGTGATCCCTTTTTCTCTCCATGGTTTTAAATCTTCATGGATCCATCTAAAGAATGAGGGACAAGTATGGCTATTTTGATTTGATGGGTTATGTTTAGTAGGGTAGTCTCTTGGACATGTTTGTGTCTCAGTTTTTTCTCCTTTGGTGCATCTAAGTGGAAATTCTTGTTCTTTGTGGTTTTTTCTCATGTGGATGGATGAAAGGTTTTGATTTGGAATGGAATTCCCTGCAATTATGTACTTTAATAAACAAAAAAAATCTTAATATTAGTTTCTTGTCAAATTAATTGGATCAAATCTGGGTCCTAGAATTATGTCACAACATATATTCTATAATGGTAATAGTTACAACTTGGTGTCAAGAATTATGACATGATCATTGATCAAGGATTTCATGTAATTCTAATGCTAAATCAACAATTAATGAAGAAAAAAAAACTTAAGATAATGTGACTGATGATCTACAATAAAAAGAATATGTGTTGGGATGTTGAAGCATAGGATTAGGCCCCAAACACTTAGTTTAGTGTTGTATTTTAAATTTAAAAAACAATAGCTCCTACACAAGATGGGTGCACAAATCAAGACTAAAAATAAGAACAAGAATAAGATTTCTTTTTCCCAATACTGCATGCTTAACATAATTAAATTGATTATATTCTATCCTTTATCAATTTCTTCGAATCTCCTCCTTTTTTTTTTCTTATCATGTCTTTGTCTTAACTCTCCGATTTTTAGGTGAAAGAGACTTAAATGATTCAAAATTCTACTCGAATACGAGTAAAGTCTTGCTAAAGATGGTTTAAGTCATAAATTAGACCAAGGTGTTATTGGTCGATTCGACCTTCAAAAATACTTATTAATTTGAGCTCAACCACTTGATTTTTCTACCATGGTGTTGATAATACAACAACATATAACACAACTAATGAGGAAAAAATATTAAAAAGAAAACATATTTGCATATTATAAATATTATAAAAAGTTGAATTACAAAAGAAAATTAGCAGCAGAAAAAATGAAACTAGACTCTAATTTTTCGCATCTCTAACACCTAACAAAATTAGAGACAAATTTCATACTATTCCATTGCTAATTTTTCATGCTAATTCAACTATTTTTCAAGTATAAAGAAAACTATGATTATGCATAATAACTCACCGTATTCCATGCTGCAAAATCACAAAAAGTGGCTACTAAACAAAACAAACCAACCACAGTGGTGGTAGCTATTGTAACTTTAGCATTCTTGGAGAACAAACACCTCTTATGACGCTTAGAACCACCCCAGAAGAGTTTGAGATATGTTTCATTGTCCTTGTTCATGTTTGAGTTGAATCAAGCTTCTCTAAATCTTGTTAGATAATGGACTTGTGCACACATGAAAATCTAAAAAAGTACATATGAAAGAGAGTGTTGGAAGGGAGAGAGAATGAACATGGTATTTGAATTCTTAGAATTCCTTTGATCTTAGTTTTAAGTCCACGTTTGGCTGAGTCTACCATAGAGGTGATTTATTTAAATCTATTTATTTAGGTTGAATATATTAGTATTTTTTGAGGAATGATTAATATATTAGTATTGAATTGTCTTTATATGATTATTGAATATATAATTAGGATATAAATTGTTTATTGGATACTAAAGTATTCAAATTATTTTTTGGTGAATTAAAATATTCAACTTATCACTGATATTGTATAGTTTTTGTTTGACGGACCTGATTGTCTTTAGTTGGATCATGCAATGGTTTGCAAGATACTTCAAAAACTTCTAATAAAAAAAACTTTACAAAGAAATCGAATAAAAAACTACATGCACAAAGTTGTAAAAAGTAAACTAAGATTTACACTTTTCCACCAAAATTTAGTGTAACTAAATTTTTTCAATTAATGATGTGAAGATTTACCATGTGATATATTTACACACTTTTTTTTTTTGGTACAAGTGATACATTTACACTCTATTAGAAACAAGAAGAAAAAATTGTACCAAAAGCTTTCGATTAATGACTAATCACTGTTTTGATGCATGGTTGCTTCGGACCTAACATTTATTTGTTACCACCAAAAATGGAAAATATGAATACACTAAGTCAACCCTTTAGTATCTCCCCTTAGCCTTAGAACCTATCTAAATTTCTCTCATTTTCTCTCCTAACTCTCTATCTTGTAGTAGCCTTACGACCTATTAGCTCAAGAAAAAAAAAAGAAGGAGATCATCTATACTGTTGGCTCAAGAGGCTTGATTATAAATTTTCATATGTCATCTTAACGAATGTTTTAAGGAAACTCCGAGTTATGAAAATGAGTGGTGATATTTCTTACGAAAATCATATGCAAGAAACGCAAGAACTACACCAAAAAAAAAAGAACAAAACCAAAAGAGTGGGACGTGGTTGTATAAAGGGGGACGTTTGGAGATACAGCGAACGATTGATACTTATTTTTCGCTTTCGTCTGTAATAACAACCATTTCCTTATGAAAAATAAATCAGTCGTTTTGCATTGAAAATAATAATTTTCAAACTTTTAAAAAATTTAATTCATCAATTTATAACAAAATATTTTCATATTGGTTTCTTTAACTAGTACATTAAAGACATTCATTAATATATTTTTTCTTTATAGAAAAATGTTAGTTGTTAATATGCTATATTAGTAGTACGAATTCAAAGTGAACTTCCTCCTCAAACTTGTTATTTTTTTGTGTTAACTTTCTGAAACTTAGGGCAAAGATTTTGGTAATCCAAAGTTCAGCCGAGAAGTAAGTAAAGTCGGATCAATAATTGTTTAACCTAAAAATTGAACGCACATTCTTCTTAACAATTCTCATCATTACGAGAGATCATTAACTACTTAAGCCTAATTGTTTGTTTTTTAAAACTTGTTTTTAGTCCCAACTGAACCATTCAAGTTACCCTTTTGTAACCCAAGGTTCACTTGACTATAAAGACTATTCCACGTTTGTTCCCGTCGTTTACTCCTTAATTTGATGTTACAGTTTTCGGACGTTTACAAAAGAGCATACAAGACTTGAAAGCACAAAATTGATTGATGCATGTAGAAAAATTAAAAACTTTGAAAATAATTGTTCAATTATACGTGTATTTTGTTTCCATAATTTTCAATTAATTAATGAGGCACTATCATGTTGCGTAAACGAAAAGGCACCAACATGTAGACCAAATTTTCAGTATATATACTGCTACAAACTAGTCAATTACTTCAAATATAGGCCAAAACTATTAAGCAAACTATATTATAATGCAAATCAAACTATTATTACATTAAATTTCATCTATTATGCCTAGCTAATCAATAGTCAGATTTCCATGTGCTTGCTTCTTTTAGGATTTTTTGCATGATAAACATTGAATTGTTTAAGTCAACATACATATGCATACACACACACACACATAGCCAAAAGAAAAGTAAAATAAAAAGTTGATTTGGGGTTGAAGCTCGTCCAAGAAATCTTTCCCTATTTTCCATTCTACTCCATCTTTTGAGATGATTTTCTTTTTGGAGTACTAGACGACTTTGAGTCTACCAAAATTAATTGGAGCTTTATGTGTTTTATCTATTGTTTATTTTTAAAAGAATATTATGTAGGATATGTCTATTTTTTTTATTCAATACGCATAACAAACTTGAGATAATATATATAGCTTTTTCCTTATGTTTAGAAATTTAAGCACAAGTTTTCTTAAAAATTTAATTTGAAAAAAGAACCGAAATTTAAATATTGCAAACTTATTTTTTTTAAAATCAAATCAAATTTACAAATCCAAAAATAAACAAAAATCAAGTTTACATATAAAATGTACCCTAAACACTAAAATCCAAGAAATCTAATGGTTTTGATAAGCTCAAAATAAGCTATTTTTTATAAGCTCAAACCAAATGGGGCCTTAGTCAATAGACAAATTTCGTAGCTTGCACCAACATCATCAATTAAGGAAAACCTCTCTCACGCTCAATAAGAATTCATGCACATATTAAAAATATAAAAAAAATCGTTCAAAATACTATTAAGCCTTAAAAAGTACACCCATTAACTAACCTTTTCTTCAAAAAAAAAAAACTAACCTTAAAAAGTCAATAAGGTAGGAAAGAAGACTATTAAGCCTTTGTTTCATTGTGCCTACCGATAAAGTTAGGTTCATAGCATTTTAAGCCAATAAATTTGGTTAACTCCCTAATTGAAAGTCAATAAAGTTGCAACTTAGATTGTGGAAATAATATCGTATTGACGTATTTTTTACCTCATATTTTTAAGATGGTATAAAATAGGAGTTAAGATCCTCTCCATTTATCATTCTCTCTATTTCATCCATTTGGAGAGATATAGATACAAAAAAAAAATCGAAAAATTAAAAAGTAATTAATGATGGTGGGACCCACTATCTATTTTAGTATCTATCTCTCTTCAAATTGCATCATCCATTTATTATACCAAATGGAGAGAATCTTTATCCATAAAATAGTTTCGTTCCTTTGTCCAAAATAACATATTGTAGATTTGTAGTAGACATTTACGTTATCATAGTGTGAACCAAACTAACGAGAATGAATCAATCTTCAAATTGTTGAACATCAACAGCAATCCTCAACCCATGTGCCATCTTAGCATTGTGTTAATTAAGATTTCAGTGAACCTTTTCATTTGTAATATTCAAGCCAAATTATTTTGAAGGTCGGTTTTCCATTGAAAGTCATAACTCTGATTATTTACATATTTCATAATATATAGTAGCTTGTAGTGCAACTAACACATAGGTTTTTAATAAAGCTAAATAAATATGGGTTTTGTGGCAATTGCAACAGCCTGGAACAATATTACCATCAACATGTCACCTTGATGTTCATTTCACCCATGGTAAATTCAAAACCAACCTTTTAGAAACAACAATAACATTGTGTTTCGTTACACGTCGATCTTATTTTTCTTGCATACCGATATAATTTCAATGTGATTTTTTCAAAGCTACAAATGTGAGCCTTGAATAGACACCGTGTTTTCTCACTTTTCCAAATATACACTAAAGTTGCGTTTGCGAGTTGAATTTTGAAGGGGAAGGTTTTAGAGAGCTAAGTCTATATTTTAGTATATATTTGATTCGATATTTTAAAAAATTGAAAGAACAATATGATACATGAGCATATATTATCATGTTATTTCAACTTTTTTTAAAATATCAAATATATAGCAAGTTATAGACATAACCCTCCAAAGCCCTGCCCTCAAAAATCCTCCAAAAACCATTAAGAGCACTTGCTACGACTATTAATTTTACACCTATGATAGCCGGTAAGACTAAACAAATTCCTACAGATAGATATAAAACATATTGGTATGTGTACCACATATCACACATAAAATGAACTATGGGTTGCGCAACTTCCGGATGGCGCATTCATCTACCATGCGTCGAGGCTATGAACAAAGATGTTAGGAAACGTGAGAAATATTTGAAGATGGGGCATTACTACAAGTCTACAAGACTAAGACCAATATTGACTTGCATTTTGAACTGCACAAAGAAGCAAATTACTGAAGATCGAGTCCCACATTGCTTAAAAAACGACAATTACTGAGAACTGTCATAAAACCGGTGAAATTGTTTCTGAACTGGTTGAACCGGACGGTGCAATCCAGATTTCATAATCTTGAATAGAACTGGTGCCAAATGAGCTACATTCTCATATAACAAAAGTTGGACTCTTACATGAATTTCAATTGGCGTAATATGTTTTCCGCTTTAGATAGGTAGTCTATGTTTGGGAGTTAAGAGGAGATCGAAGGGAACAGAAAGATATGACAATCCCTCGCCTTGTCTAAAAGGAAGGATAAACTATCCAGTTTGGGGAAAGAGGAAAAACAAAAGCCGAAAAAGCGCGCTTTGGAGAATTTTTTAAAAATCTCAAAACTCTTCTTTTTTGAAAACTCATACACGAGGAGATATTATCAATATCATAAACCCTCCCATGGTCTCCTTCCCTCCAAAACCATGCTCTCAAACAAAGCTTAAATGTATTATTATTTTGAAATGGGGAATGCCTCACAGTCCAATGGTTTCACGAACCAGTTGCTAAAAGGTGGCTTTCCTTTAAAAATCTTGGAAGCTAAATGATATTCTTCAGCACCATCCTGCAAAGTATTCATCATGCAAAACAAGTGAAAAGGTGAATGACCAAAAACATTTATCTCCGCTATATCCAAGGACAACATAAACTAAACCATCACATGAAATACCTTCAGTTCTCGGTAAGTAATCTCGTCATCCAGGGACTTGGCCAAAAACTCTTTTCTCAATGGCAAGAAAACCTCCAACAGCCTCTTTCTGGAAAGCAATTATAGTCAGTCTTTAACAATAAAAATATCTGCTAGGTCTGTTTGGATTGTCTAATTTGAGTTTATTAATTGGTATAAGCAAGTTGTGAGAGAGCATGACATGTCCATAACCTATTTTCAGCTTATTTCTATAAGCTCTCCGAAATAGCTTATGAAATCAGCTTATAACTTATATGAAAACAGTTTGACTTTATTTTATGTTGTGTTATAGAAAAAGCTTATACATAAGCATTTATATGATAAGCATTTATGATGTAAGTGCTTAATTAATCTATTTATCCTAACAATTAAACAGGGCTTAGGTACAAATTGACCGCTTACTTGCATAAAGACGACTCCGTTGATGGATAGAGTGCCCCTTTTGCAGACGTGCCTTGCTTTCTTCCGGTAGTTCCAAGAGTGACTTCATGTAAGCCACATTCATTCCAGCATATAGAATACCTGAAAATTTAAGCATTCAGCTAAATACAACAAAAAACAATACAGTAAGATGAACTTCTTAACACAAATACCCGCATGTCAAATTGTTAGCAGAACTCTCCGATTGCAGAAAATCCTTTGGTGGTACAGGGGCAGCCTCAATTAGCGGCTATGAAATGAAAAAATACATAAAAATCAGGCATCCTACAATTCATTATTTAAATCAGTCACAGATATACTTTATGTTCCACAGACCTGGTTCACTAGAAATGGAGATGTTAGCTCATTCTCCAAGTGTACAATACGATCATACAAAGCTCTTTTCAAGTTAACCTCAAATTGAAAATTTTCAGGACTGGTATGTGGAAGACCAACGGTAATTGACGAAAGATATACAGGTTGGAGAAAGTACGAAAGCAAAGCTCCTGGTATAAGATGAACCAAGTTACTACATTTAACCAAAAAAATGTAATCATTCACACTAAATTAATTCACATTTGAGCCCCACATAACAGACCAATATCAGATCAACACAGAGTTCTATTTCATGTTTTTGAATACTGACCATTTGTTTAGTGATAGTTACAGAAATACATCAAACCGACATGTCTCAGAATGGTATAACAAACATAGTTAACACAAAATCCTACATTAACACAAACAGCAGTATGATCCTCAATGTCAATTTTATTTGATTTGCCGAATTAAAACTGTTACTTTTATATCAGGAACTTTTGCACAAATAACATCGCATATGATTTTGATGCAAGAACTACAAACACAGGACAATCCTGGTTTAAGCATATCTAACCTTGAATGCCAACAACGTTCCAACGTGATATCTTATCAGAACAACTAACTGACAGGGTTGTATCACCACGACCTGGCTTCCTCTGGACCATTCCTATTTGTTTTGAACTATTAACTGAAATGAAAGGCAAAAGTATTTCTCCTCAGACCAGAAAAAACAACAGTCAAGGTTCAAATTAAAAATATGCATCGAAAATAACATTTGAAAAAACCACTATGGCTTCAAATTTAATAAGAAATATAATCAAAAAGCATTTGTTGAAGAATAACAGGGAAAGAGCTACAGCAAAATATTGACTTTAATTGAACTTGTGGTCCCTCTATGATATCTAATGTATAGTTTTGTTCATCCAATATTTTATTTGATGCTTCAATCTTTTAATTGTTTTCTACTCAAACCTCTCCAATTCCCACTTTCTACTTTGAATCGATTAAATAGTTTGGCACCTTCTACAGCTCAAAACTTGCCAATCAAAGCATAACATTTCACTCTAAATCAAAATATTCCAAATTTACTCCTCTTAAAACCCTATTATTACATCCTACAAAATTCCTTCAAATTCTATTAAGATTTCACTATGCTTTCTCTTGGCCTAAATCCTAAATCCTAAATCCAATATAAGCTTTTTCTTGGCCTCAGTCATGTTATACGTAAAATAAAGCTTACCTGATGATGAATGTGAACCATTTTCCCCTAAAGGCACACTTTCCAAAGGAGTGACAAGCGAGCTCAGTGAAGCATCTCCACCTACAAAATGAAACACAAATGAAATTACCCTTGAACCTACTTCGGATAGTAACAAAGGAAGGATTTTGAAGACAAATTCACTAGAGAGAGAGAGAAGAAGGCGAAAATGAGGAATTAGATTACATGGTAACTGTGATATGTACATATGTAATTTCCAACCACTTCTTAAGGTATATTTCCGTTTGTCAAGACACCCTTTGTCCACCTCAAATGCTAAGTTGTCATCATCAACTTTGAACCGCTTTGCTCCATTGCTAGGTGCAGATTTGCTACTTGGTTCAGATAGATATTGAATCTGTGTATAGAAGAACCTGGTGTAAATAGAAAAAAATGAAATAAAATCTTCTCTAAAGAACTGCCAGTGCTAAGAAACCATGAGTCCGTGATTGGAAAGTTTGTTCAAAACAAAGAGTAGTAACCACCTTATATTTTATACAACTTTAGAAAAATGAAATGTAAAAGTATGTATTAAGGCAGATAAATGATATTTTGATAAAAAAAAAAAATGACATCAAACTAGACAGTTAATGCAGTTCAAATATGTGATTAACGCAGTTCAGTTTATGGTTAATGAATATAACAAGATGCCACAACTCATTAATGATCCATCAAACACATAGTATACATTTTTCTGTATTTTGGAATCATGGAACATAGATATATAAAACTAAAGTTTATGCAGCCTAGAAAGGGTCTATGTAAGTGTATATTTGAACACAAATTGTGATTATTGAATATCATGTATATTTGAACACCTGAAAATCATGTATACTTGAACATAATTTGGATGATTAACACATATGCGTGCACTTGAAAATTGTGGTTAATGACATTCAAAATCATAGTTAAATTATGTACGGTGAACTGTTAATGAGTTGCAGCAGCTTATTATATTCATTAACCATATATTTAACATTATCAACCACATATGTGAATTGAATTAACCATCTAATTTGTTGTCGAAATTTGATGTCAAAATCACACAACTCATTAAGAATACAAATATGGCTCACAAACAAGTCTACACTATCAATGTTAAAAATTGACACATCACATTGACACAAATTGATCAAAATTGATTCTAGAGGTGTAAAATTGATTTTGACATGTTTGATTGCCTTTGAATAGAATTGAATTTGCCTCCATAATTGATTCCACCTTAAAGCTAGGATTTGTAGCTTTTGAGTCTAAACGTAAATTTTCCACTAAAATTTACTGTTCAACTCACTTTTACGTAAATGTATCCAAACATAAATCACTTTACATTCAACTAACTTTCAATTTTACAAAATCAATTTTTGTCACCGCATAACCAAACATGCACTAACACTTCCAACTCCAAATTGAATATATGAAGAATTTATGTTGCATAGTAATTAGTAAATATACAGAATTAAGAAGAAGAAAAAAGTTAAACCTGATCAAAGCTCTTCTAGCAATAACTTCAGCATGAGAATCATGAACAACATCACCATAAGGACGTAACATAGAGCGTCCAATACATTTTGTTCCAGTTCCAAGTGCAACCACCTTCAATTCTTAACACCCCAAATAAAAAGTTCAAATTTTTACTTCAATTTTGAATTAAAAATTGAAAATTGGTTAATGGGTAATGAAAATTGAGAAGAGAAAGGGTAAGAACAGAGAGAATACCATTGGAAGGAGAAGAGAGAAGAAAAGCAGCCAATACTGTAACTTCACGGCCTTGTGGTTTGCCTTTCTTTGGAAGTGAATTGTATAAAGAAATAACTTTTTCTGATACACTTTGACCCAAACTTGTTCCTTCTGAAGAAGCCATAGACATGGCTGTGCAAGTGTAGTGAATGTGTAGTCGTACTGTGAAGCCTGAAGAATGAACAAGTGTGATAGTGAGAGAGAGAGAGACGACTTTGTCTAGTAAATTACCGAGTAAATACTCAAATTTGTCCTTGAATTTGCAAAGGTCGGTCAAATTCGTCTCTTAATTTATCGATCACATTAATCCTTGAAGTTGTCAAATGCCAATAAAAAAAAATTTAGTCATTCCCTCAAGTTGAGATGTTAATGGTGTTGACGTGTTCTGTTAACCTCTCACAAGGCTTGCCATGTCAGATGTCACACATGTAGGGACTAATTTGGTCCAAAGTGACAAAATTTTCAAGGACTGAATGATTTGCATAAAAATGACTGTTATGCAACGACTCTTTCTTCCTCAAATCTATAAAATTGGAACCCAAATTTTACAGTTTGTCATAGAGTCCAAAATCTTCAAAATTTCTTTCATTAATTGATGACAACGTTCTTCCCAAATTCTAAAAACTTCAAAACCTAATTTTTTTTGTTGAATCCGAAATTCAAAAATCCCCAAAATTTCTTCAAGCTTTGGTGTTTAGGTTGAATCTGAAATGATGGGTGGTGGGCGTATGGGGAAAAACAGTTATCAAAGTTGGTATTCATCTTCAAGCTCTATGTTGAATGGTGATGTGAGGGTACTTGAATGTTGGTGTCCCAGAATTTGAGTTTAGGTTGATTAAGTATTAAATATTTGATAGTCACAATTTGTTAGTTTGAGTTGTTTAACATGTCGTTGTATTGTACTAGGTGTGTGTAATGTTGTAATGAAAAGAGGTTGAAGATGAATATGAATGCAACGTTTCTCTCAAAATATTTCCATCAAATTGGTCCTTAAATTGTTTGTCTATGTATCAAATTGTTCCCTACACTATATAAAAATATCATCAAATAAGTCCTTGAATTTGTTAAATATATGTCAATATGATCATTGATGCATATATTTGCAGAACAAAGTAAAAAAGTAAAAAGACGCAGTTTGATTATTGAAAATATACCATCAAATAAGCCATAATCAAGTCATTGCACTACAAATGCAGGAATATTACATATGTAAAAAGCAACCCAATTGTGGGGCATTAACAAGTTATAAGTCATACATTCTATGTTCTTAAATATTACATAATCAAAAAGAAACTCAATTAGGGGCATAATTTAAACAAGTCCAAAAGCATAATTTCAACATGCATCATTGCATCAATTCTTTGGAAATCCTGGGGTTGGGATAAACTCCATGAATTGGGGTTGAGTAGAACCAGATTGCCCATAACTTTGATATGGTACTCTAATAACTCTAGGAGTAGTTGGATTTTATGGAGCAGGACCCCTCACTAGTGTTTGCCTAGGCCTCTCAGTTGAAATAACTGGTCATCTCATGTCATACCTCCTTGTACTCACTCCCTGCAATAAAATCAATCAAATCAATCCCTAAATTTCTAAAATTTTCAATCAAACAAGTCCCTAAATTATTTCACTTACTATCAAATTAATCCTTAAAAGAGGGGTAAAATTGAAAAAAAAAAATTAAAGTGAAAAGTTAAAATTGAAATTTGTTGCGTTTCCATCAAATTGGTCCTTGTACATGTGGCAGACTATATGACATGTGTACAACACATCACAACATGCAGGACGACACCTCAGCATCACTAACAGAGATATTGGACGGAGGGATGAATTTGATGGACGTCTGTTAAATTCAGGGACGAATTTGATAGTTCAATAAATTGGGGAACGAGTTTGGCTAGTTGTTGCAAATTCAAGGACAAATTTGACTATTTACTCGTAAATTACTCTTCTCACTTCCATTTTTCCACGTAACACTCCAAAAATAACAAAATAGAGTAGGGTTAGCAATACTCTCTTTTCATCGCCCTTTTAACATTCACTTTTTTGTTGGCTTAATTCATGGTGGGTACTTCTTTAGTCAAAACTTACTTTTTAGACTTGATAGTTGCATTTTAGTCAAATTCGATACATTGTACTTGATCAGTTATTTCTGAGAGTAAAATTTGATCCGTTCGTACTTTTCGACAAACTGGTTTCAGCAAGGTGAGCGATTTTGAGGTGTTTAAAGATAAACTTTCTTTAGACTTTGACAATTAGGACTAGGGATGTAAATAGATATCCGTGTCCACCTCGTTAGATAAACATGATATATGTGTCTTCTCTACATCCGTGTAGATATCTGTTTAGCGGATAATCCACTAACTTTAAGGTATTTACAGGTATATACAAACTATGGATAACATTTTTTAAAAATGATTTTTGTTAATCTTTTTATAATTACCTAAAAGATTTTTTGAAAAAAATATAATTACCTAAAATTTAACAACAAATGTTCAAAACATTCATTTTCTTCTTTTTACCAAAACATAATAATGTAATACATTTCATTTCTAACAAAATAAAAAAGTTAATAACATTTAACAAAAACAAATTTCCTGGACAAAAACATAAATAAAGTTCATCATATTTAACAAAAACAAAGTTTTAGAGAATTGAAGCGTCACGTAGTAATATTGTATAGTATTAGGTTTTTTTGACTGAAATTAAAACGGTAGTAAGATTATTTATGTAATTTATTTAGTTTAATAATAGGTATGGATATCATCAAATCCGTATCTATTAAATAACGAGCAGTTAAAATATCATTTATTTTTACCCATGAATTAAGATATCTACCTCGTATCTGTGGTAGATTTTATCCAATTGTAATTACCTCTTTCAATCATACATTTCTCATATAATACAATCTAATGCTATATCTAATCTAACGAAGAAAAAAAATGCAAAGGAGTCATTAGGAGGGAATTATATCAGGGCTTGGTCAACAAACAAGAAAATGAAACATTGTATTACATTCTTATTTTTTATTTATTTTTTAATGGCTAAAAATTCACTCAAATAAATAAGTGTTGAATTTGAGGTTCGAACTTCAATCCTTACATATCACAATATCATGTTATACTCACAATGTTTCAACCCTTGTATTCTTATTTTTACACATCAAGAAAACAGCAATACCTTCATTTTGTCTTACAAACCACTTTATTTATTTGTGTGTGTATATTTATAGTTGAATTATTCTTCAAATAGAGTTTTGAGATTGTAAGGGCCGGTGATACTTTGATTTCCACTCCACATATATTGGGATATAATCCTACTACCAGCTTCAGTAGGATGAGTAGAGTCAAAGAACAAATATTCAGAAGGATTCTCACACAAATCATAATCTTTCACTTCTCTTTTACCTCCACAACTGTAATATCCATTGTAAGGGCCACTTCCACAGCATGCTACTCCTCCTTCTTTCAAACCTTTTCATCATCAAATTAAGCCACAAATTTTAGAATTAGATAAATAGAAAGAAACTATAGCAGTGTAATATTTGAATGCTATTACATTGTTTAATAACTTTTTCGTAAATACATACCTATATATTACAAAACTCATCATTGAATTGAAAACTAATATCATTTAAGTTACGTAGTTAGGATATAACCTATTTGATGGTAAGTCAATTTCATAATACAAATATGCAGGTCACCAAAGGAATAGCCCATTGGTGGGTTGAGACATTGAATGTGTTATGGTGGTAAAAAAACATACGGACCATACTACCCAAAATAACAAAAAAATAAAAAGATTCATATGCGTTGTTTGTGTAAATGTATTTTACACTGTCAGTCAATTATAACTATCAAGTCATTCGAATATTTATTTTTGAAGTCATTCATTTAATTTGCTATAATTTTTTTTGTAACAGTTGAGTACTTTATATTTTTTTAATGTCTCATTCAAATATTTTATCTCTTGAATGTTTGCAAGTTAGATTTTTTTTGCATTTACATTAAAAAAATATATATGAGACTAGCCACGTACGATTATTAGGGTTAGTGTTTTCTAGGTTTTGATTTGAGACACTAAACCTTAGTGTTTTGATTTGAATTTTATGGGTTTAATAGAAAAATATGATGATGGTGAAGATGATGAACATATGAAGAAAATGAATATTTTTTTCTTTTTGAGTTTATAAATGATAAAAATTATTTATAATAATGACTATTACTGGTATTAATCATACATGGCAAGCCACCTCAACACTCTTTTTAATAAAAAATTAAGAAAGGAACAACTTGTACATGTTTTAACAGATAAAAGATTTGAATGAGACAAAAAAAATAAGAGAAAAGACTCAAATGTTACAAATAAATAAGATAAAAAATTTGAATGTGATAAAAAAAAAAGGCTTAATTGCAGTTTTAACCCCCTAACTTTCCCAAAGTTGCGATTTTGGCCCCCTAAGAAAAAAACTACAAAACAGCCCCCTAAGTTTTGCAACTGTAGCAGTTTTGGCCCCCAAGACTGATATTGACTCGGTCTACGCTGACGTGGCACCCTAAGTGAGGTGCCACGTGCTATTTTTTTTATTTTATTTTTGCCTTGGAGGGCCAAAACTGTTACAGTTGCAAAATTTAGGGGGCTGTTTTGTAGTTTTTTTTTCTTAGGGGGCCAAAATCGCAACTTTGAGAAAGTTAGGAGGCTAAAACTGCAATTAAGCCTAAAAAAAAAGAGTTATTGAACGATGTATGATTGATTATCAATACTCAAATTTAGAAATAAACAATGCCAAAAATAAATATGCCATAACCTACCAAATTTGGAAGGGTTGCTTATGACTTCAAAAGATAGATGATATAAATCAAAATATGAATATTTAAATCCTTTGATCTGTTTCGTTAAATTCTTAAGTTCCACTGATAGTTTAGTGTTGTGCACTTTGGCAAGTGCTGAATACTCTTCAATGCAAGAACCTGATTTAGTTCCATTTACCAATGCCTTGATGGTTGGAAAACAACCAAAAGATGGTTGGTTAAGAATCCCAAATTTCCTCCCTCCAATCTCATGTATTCCCTGAAATTAAATATCGGAATGAATTAGATACATAAACAATTAGAATAGTAAAATATTTAGGACATGTTTGAATAAACAGATTAATTAGTTGCTTATTTCCTTAAAAAAAAAAAGCATAAGCAATCTTACAAAATTTAAATAAAGTCAATAAAAAATATAAATAAAGTCAAACTATGTTCATATATGTTATAAGTTGTTTTCATAAGCTATAATTGAGCTTATAAAAATAAGTTGAAAACATGTTATAAACATGAATGTCGTGAGTTGTTTTCGTAAATTCTTTCGAACAATCTTGCAAATGTTTGTACCGATAAAAAAGTTTAAATAAGTCAATTCAAAAATGCTTTTATTATAATCAAATGAACTTCAATATAAAAAATACAGAAGTAAAGTAACTCTTACATACTTTGATCACATTTGTAAGATTACCAACTACCATGGATACGTATTTTTCATGAGTGTATAAGCTTGAATTTTCCACAAAATAATCATTGCCTCCTATATTAATCAAGTAAACAGCTCTGGCCAGCAGAGTTGTGGTTTCTTCATATCCTAATTTCTGCCTCAATACTTTCTTGACATTTTTCAAATAAGTCAATTGTGTCTTTAGATCTGTCACCTGGAAATATATAAACACCATATCATCAAAATCTCATATGCAACATAATAATATTTAAATAATTTTATTGTCAAATAACTAAACAACTCGGATCCGTTGGATTTAAAGGTTACTATCGTATAGGGTACGTCATGTTGATAAATTTTTACATAAATCGAGAATCATTTTATGTATCAGTTAAAATGTACATGTTGAATATTGAACGACATTAACGTATTTTAATGACGTATCAAATAATTTGAGATATAAATTAGCAACATAAAACAGACCAGTCCTTGATGGGTTTCTACTAAAGCCCCAGCTCCAGCTGATGCAAAATTGACTCCATTGATATATAGTTGAGAACCAGGAAATAGATATGGTTGAATTAACGGTAATTTAGCATACTCAGCTGCAACAAATTATACAGAAGAAAAACAAAAAACATAAAAACCAACACAATCAAATATATCAATTTAACAGACATATTCTTACCTATGAAATCTGGAATGACACGTCCATCAGAAAATCTACCAGTTGGATACTTGAAGAAGGTTTCACCATATGGTGGGTAATTAGCCTGGTAATCAGTAGTAGTATTGATATAATTATTGTTTCCAACATCAAAAAATGAATCTCCAAATACAAATAATGCAACATGTTCTTTTGGCAGACATATGTTACCAAGTGTTGGAATTAGCATTCCATAACATAGGAAGAAAATTAGGAAACAAAAATTGAATTTTTTGCTTGCCATCTAAGTTAATTTCTCAGAATACTCTTCGAATTCTTGTTATTTTTTTTTTTGGGTGATGAATACTCTTCGGATTCTATCAATATATATTATATATATATACTATCCATTATCTTCATCCCCAAGCAAATGATCTAAGAATTGTGTAAAAAGTCTACCTAAAAATAATTAAAATTTATATTGGAAGTTTTAACCAAAAAAAAAAAAAAATTATATTGGAAGTTTCGTTGTGATTGTTTTTAAACTTAAAAAAAGCAAACTAATTACTTTGTCAACTAATATAATGATAGCTTTCTTACTAATATTATATTAGCAAAGGGACAAGTATTAATATATTATGCATCTAATTACTTTGTCAACTAATATAATGATAGCTTTCTTACTAATATAATAACAATAACACTAATTGTCATATCACAATTTTCTCGTATAAGATTTGAATTTTGTCTCTTAAAATTACAAAATCAAACTATAACCATTCATCTAAATTACAAAATCAAACTCTAACAGATAAACTACATTTGTTGAACAACTAATAGAATGATAAAATAATATTACAGTCATGTAATTCCATTGAAAAATATATAATTAACAAAATACATTGGACATGAAAACAAATCGGCGGCTAACGTATTTAAGCATTCTAAATTATTTAATTATGTTTATTAACGGTTGCCATGTGTCAGTTAGAGGAGTTAACTGTTTAGGCTCATTCTCTAGTATTTGTCATGACAGTTAATTCAGTTAGAGGAGTTGACTGTTTTCTGTTTTAGTTTTTGCTCACTATAAAACAATGTAATCATGTTTTGATTAATAAGATTTCTACATTTGTTTCTGAGCATAACAATTTGATGAGATCTTTTGAGATTACTTTCCTCTTCCTGCTTTATAGTGTTGCTGTCTGAAACCTTAACCTAGCATATAAGAGAAGAGAAAAGTGAAGGCTATTAGTGAAGGAATTCAAATATAGTTTTTCTTTAAAAGCATAATTGATGAATATATTTACCATAAAGGTTTTTGATGCATCTACATGTGTATGATAAGATGTTTGAATCATCGCAATGAAATATTTCACGGTTTTTGTCCTTCTACCATAAAGGACTTCTGAATCACATACACCACACACGACACTAACATGTTAAGTGGATCATATTTTAGGAAAATGAGTTAATTTAATATAATAACAGGTGTGTGTCAGTGTCAAACAAAACGACTCAAGTCGTCAGTCTTATAGTGATCTAAGAGGTTTTCACTTAGTTGAAGTTTGAAAAAAAATAGCTAATGCGTTATAGTTATTCTCATTTATAATTGTCCCCGACTGGTTTGGCAATCCCTGTTAATTATCCAATTATATGTCCACTTTAACATTTACATCAATATGCTCACCATTGACTGAGGGTGTGATATGATGGAGACCTATGGCTATGGTGGAAGAAGAGTGAGAGAACTCAAGTGTGTGTCGTCTGACAGATACACTATGACTGCGTGAGTGAAGTGATTTAAGGTTTTTGTTTCTATTTTTATATGAAAGGAGCAATAAAGTGGTAATAAAATAATTTTCTACATTCGAGACGAGTTTGATTATAGGTTCAGGGTGGATACATATATCCCTATTACTCATCTCATATCCATGTTTTGATATTGGGGGAAAACCCAAACATGTGATAATTTTTCCCAGAACGACTTATAATTTTTTTTTTCACGATAAAGATTATTAGTTGTTAAACAACCATGAAAACCTGTACTTATAACTTTTTTTTAAGCAAAATAGAAATAAGATTAAAATGAAGAGGAAGTACAAGACTGGGGGGCATAGACATGACCCTGTAAATCACAAAGAAACAACCTCTAGGAGGTAAAAAGAAAAACTAAAAACACCAACTACCACAGACAATCCAGCGCACTCACGTGTGGACGCGAAACTGAATTGCAAAAAAACATAGAGCTAGTGTTTAGAGCATCTAAATAAGCGTATGAATCATCTGCCAACATAGAAACGATTCAAGTTTCAACAACTCCCTAAACAACAAGTCATAAACGCCCTTTTGGGCTGAACCAATCCAATCGTTGTCCAGATCGAGGGATGAACAAACAACAAAATTTCAACATAGTCCACCGACGGGGCATGAAGCCACTGCATCAGATACAGTTGTACGAAGAATGACAACTATTGTCAACACGGAGCATCTACGCACCTATCCCTTTCGAGCAACACAAGATTTGTTGAATCCAGATCGTGGGATGCATCCAACAAATCCAAGCACCAATGAATAGAACTTTAGAACCCAGATCCTAAATCTAGTAAAAACCAGATAAAATATTTTCAAACAGAGTCACATAATCCGGAACGAAACCGCACCCATCCTCAACTTCCTGAAACAAAACAAAAAATAAAAGAAAACAAAACAAAAACAACGGCGACCAAGGAAATCATTGCTGAAAAACTAAGCATACACAGACCGGTGCGCCGCCAAAAACAGTGTCGGGCTTCCTTGGAGAAAACTATTATGCGAAGAGGCAAAACATACACAAAAAAACCCCTAATCTCTTTCCGACGCGGAGGAAGCAATCTGAGCTCTAGAATCTTCAGATCTGAACCAAATCCATAGAATCAAAGCAACAAAAATACAACCATGTGCCAGCCAGAAACGGACAACATCGTAACCAACACAACACCAAACCTACAAACCAACGAAAACGACGACGAAAGAGGAGAGAGACGTCAGATGAAGGGTCGCTCGAGGACAAAGGGAAGAACAGTGGTGCGGCCATGAAGATATCGCACCACCATAGCGAGCATCTACATCGATGTGGTTGTTGTTTGGATGTGAAGGGGAGGTGAGATTGGCGATGTAGGTGGACGGCGGTCAAAACGACTTATAATTTAAAACAAAGAAAGTTTTTTTTTTCCTTTTCAAATCAACATGCATTGTGAGATCTCTAATTAATATATCACATTATAATCTCTAATAATAAAAGTTAATATAGAGATCAATTTGAATAAAATTTCATAAATGTACGTATTTTTCACTTCGTAAAATTGAAATACTCAGATGGGGATGTTTTTTTTACTATGTACAAAATAAAAATATTGAGATAAGGCAGCCCAAAGTTTATTGAGATAAGGTAGTCCCTTTGATTAAACTTTTAGGCATATATCAAACACATTCTAATACTTCTCCTGTTGAATTGAAACTCGGCCTTTCATTTCTAACTTACGTAGGAGTAGCCAAGGAATGCTTCAAATTTAAACTTATTTCCAGCAACTGTAATTACCTCTTTCAATCACACATTTCTGATATAGTATTAACAACCCCTAGGCATGGCAATGGGGCGAGGTGGGACGGGTTTTACATTCCCCGTTCCCATACCCGATTTTCGCATACTTATCCGTTACCCTACCGATATCCAACGGGGATGAGAAATTGAACCCCATCCCCGTACCCGACGGGTTCGGGTATCCCCGCCCCATCACCGTCCCCGCATTGAATAAATTTTTTAAATAAAAATTATAAGTTTTTTTTGCAACCCTTAGAGAAATGTTGTAATTCATTATCCAGCAATATGCTCACTTTAACATTTGTTAGACTGATTGATTTAGTTGCTCTTTTAAATATCAATGGTAATTTTTATAACACGGAAATTATCAAACAAAATAACATGACATATCAACATAAAATAATTTTCTGCATTTAGGACGGGTTTGAGTATGGGTTCGGGGTGGGTACCTATATACTCGTTACCCGTGTTTTGAAATCGGAGAAAACCCAAACCCAAACCTGATCAAAACGGAGAAAACCCGTCAATTTGAGTTTGGTTCGGATGGGTAACCACAGGTATAGGTTTTGCTGCCATGCCCAAATCCCATCAAGTATTGCTCCAAAATGTAATGCTAATTTATATCAATCTAACGAAGAAAAAAAAATGCCAAGGAGCCGTAAGGGGGAATTATATCAGGGCTTGGTCAACAAACAAGAAAATGACACACGACGTTAAATTCTAATTTTAGTGTTTAGAAATTCATCCCTCACATAAAAAATCTGAGGTTTAAATTCCAGCCCCTATATATCGCAACATCCTTATCAAATGACAAATGAGTTATACTCACACAGATATTGTATTCATATTTTTACACATCAAGGAAACAACAATACATTTATTTTATCTTACAAACAACTTTATTTATGTGTGTATATATATTTGAATTATTCTTCAAATAGAGTTTTGAGATTGTAAGGGCCTGTGATACTTTGATTTCCACTCCACATATATTGGGAAATAATCCTACTACCACTTTCAGTAGGATGAGTAGAGTCAAAGAACAAATATTCAGAAGGATTTTCACACAACTCATAATCTTTCACTTCTCTTTTACCTCCACAACTGAAATATCCTCTGTAAGGTCCACTACCACAGCATGCCACTCCTGCTTCTTTCAAACCTTTTCATCATCAAATTAAGCCACAAATTTTAGAACCAGATAAATATAAAGAACTATAACAGTAACATTTTACTTCTATTACATTGTTCAATATTTATTTTAGTAAATTATACCTATATTACAAAACTCACTATTGAATTGAAAACTAATATCATATAAGTTAAAAGTTATGCACCTATGTCATAAAATAAGAAAAAATAATAATTTAATTCATAACTACTATTAAAGTCATTCATTGTCCTCGTGAGCTTAACTCAGTTGATAAGGACAATGCATAATATATGTAAGGTCGGGGGTTCGAACCCGACCACCACAAAAAAAAAATTCATTCATTTAATTGGTGTTGTAAAAAAAAAATTCATACCGTAAAACTTTTTGCATTTTTTGACAATTTTTTTTTACATTGATAGTACATACAAATTAAACTCAAAATAATTATATGCGTAAAAAAGTTTTTGAACGGTGTATAAATACTCAATTTTAGAAATAAACAATGCTAAAAATAAATATGTCATAACCTACCAAATTTGGAAGGGTTGTTTATGACTTCAAAAAATAGATCATAGAGATCAAAATATGAATATTTAAATCCTTTGATCTGTTTCGTTAAATCCTCAAGTTCCACTGATAGTTTAGTGTTGTGCACTTTGGCAAGTGCTGAAAACTCTTCAATGCAAGAACCTGATTTAGTTCCATTTACAAATGCCTTGATGGTTGGAGAACAACCAAGAGATGGTTGGTTAAGAATCCCAAATTTCCTCCCTCCAATCTTATGTATTCCCTGAAATTAAATATTGGAATGAATTAGATACATAAATAATTAGAATAGTAGAAGATTTAGGCCATGTTTGAATAAACAAATTTGGACCGTCAATATATTCCTAAGGGTCTAAAAGCCCTCTAGAAAGGCTTAGGCGTCCTTCAGAAGGACTCCGGAAGCCTAGGCGAACCCTTCCAAAGGCGCCGTCTTAACCGGCTTCTAGAAGCATCTAGAATCGGATAAAAAGACCTAAAAACCCAGCTTGCTTAGGGCTTAAGTCACGCTAAAACAAGCCCACAGAGGGCAATAAATACCACATTTGAGATCATTCTCAAGGCATCTCATAAACAGTCTAAACCTTAGATACGATTATTGTACTCCTTGTTGTTGGACAGTCTCGATGGAAGCCTGTAGGGCTTTGTTTCTTTCTATCAATTGTGTGATTCAGGTCTTCATAGTTTCGACTGCATTCTGATCAGTTTCGGTCATCCTGGCTATGAAGGTGTTTCTAAATCGCTAGAGGTGCAATTCAGGGTTATTTTCTGGGTGTTGTTAGGGGTTTCCAAATCACGATCTACGACTCAGAAGAGTGGTCTTGGTTAGTTTTATATATGTACTTGCAGGCGTACAATATATATATCATGCTTGTTTCACTCGATATATTTTGTGGTAACAAAAAAAATTCATGTTTGTTACACTATTTTGAATAAATAATTTGAGGTTCTTAGTTATCGTGATTTTTTCGTGAACAGTTTGTTATATTTTTTTAATATTTCAATTTACTCTTATCTATTTGTTATATGTGTTATTTGTATTGAAAATTGAAGACAATTTTGGAAGGAGAAAGAGTTAGTCAAAAGAAGCGTGTTTGTTTCAAGTTTACCAAATTTATTCTTAGGAATAACATTCCTTGGAATATAAAGATGGGAAATTTATTCGAAGGTATTTAGAAAAAAGATGTTTGGTTAACATTATAATATTCCAAGGAATCTTAAAAATAGGGATTATAATAGGTAATTAGAGATAATTTTATTCCCATCTTCATGGGAACTTTATTCTCACCCTTTTCTTTGGGAAAACTCTTCTATTCCCAGGAATATTTTATACCCGGGAATAAAATTTAGTAAACTTGTAACAAACATAGACATATGTAATTTTATGATTTTATTCCTAGGAAACTACAAATATAACTTGAAACAAACACACCCCAAAAGAGACTATTATCTTTAGAGCAATGATATTTGAACAATCATTTGGTACAACTTTCATGATAACCTTCTTTTTGTCTCTTCTTTTTGGTCAAAAACAATGAAGAGAGAAAAAGGATGAGAGAGAGTAAGAATATAACGTGAGTATGAGAGAGAAAGTTGTCATAAAATGATTATACAAGTATCATTTCTCTTATCTTTATGCATAGTATAAATAAGTTGAAAGGAGATTATAGGTTGTTTTCATAACCAAGTGAACTTTATACGCACTTTGATCACAGTTGTAAGATTACCAACTACCATTGATACATATTTTTCATGAGTGTATAAGCTGGAATTTTCTGCAAAATAATCATTGCCTCCGATGTTAATCAAGTAAACAGCTTTGGCCAGCAGAGTTGTGGTTTCTTCATCTCCTAGTTTCTGCCTTAGTACTTTCTTAACATTCTTGAAATAAGTCAATTGTGTCTTTAGATCTATCACCTGGAAATATAAGAACACCGTATCATCAAACTCTCTTATACATAATCTTCAAATAATTTGTTGTCAGATAACTAAAGAACTCGGATCCGTTGGATTTAAAGTTACTATCATCTAAAGGACATCGTGTTTATAAAATTTTACATAAATCTAAAATCATTTTATATATCATTTAAAATATGTTAAATCTTGAACCACATTAACGTATTTAAGTGAGTTATAAAATGATTTGAGACATAAATTTTAATCCAATAGAGTGTTTTATAGTACATCTATCTAGGAAATTTATCAAACAATGTAACAGTAGTGTCTAAATACCACCTTGCAATCTTGATAATTTATAGTAGATAAAAAATTTCGGCTAAATTTTAGTTTTGATTCTCCATTTCTCACTCATGAAATGAGTTTCCTTTTTTAAAAGGGTCTTTAACTAATGTCCCGAAAACACCGGTTAACATTTCCCTTTTTAAAATGTAGTTTTTTTTTTTATCCCTTACTCGGATTTTTGGGTCTAAAAATGGTGATGTACCAAATTTTTTATTGACATAGCATAAAGCCTACTAATGTGAAATGATTAAAGTAAATATATAATATACAAATTTTATGTAAGCATGGCAATCAAGCGGAGTGTGGACGAGTTTTACCTTCTCTGTTCCTGATTTTCATACACTTACCTGTTACTTTACCCTTATTTAACGGAGATGAGAAATTGAATCTCATCTCTGTCCCCAACGGATTTGGGTATATCCCCCATCCTCGTACATGCATTGAATCAAATTTTTTTTAATAAAAAAAGAAATTTTTTTCAGGCCCGAAAGCAATGTTGTTGTAATACATTATTCAACAATATGTTCCCCTTAACATTTTTTGACCGAATGATTTGATTGCTTCTTTAAATATCAATGGCGATTTTTATAATACGGCAATTATCAAACATTCAGAGGCAGGTTTGAGTATGGGTTCAAGGTGGTATTTATATCTCTATTACCTGTTCCGTACCCATGTTTTGATATCTGGTAAAATACAAACGCATACCTAAACTCACTCAAAGGAGGGAAACTCATCAAACCAGAGTGGGTTCTGACGGATACCCACATATACGGATTTCACTGTCATGTTTAATTTGATGCCTTGTAAAAAAATGTTACATCACCATTTTTGGTTTTAAAATTCTTGGCGAGTAGGGATGGGAATAGGCTAGGCTGAGCTAGGCTTTGCAAGACCTAAGTCTGGCATGCGGCCTGTCATATGCTTACTTTTTAGGCCTGAGTCTGGCTTTCTGAAAGCCTGATTAGACCTACTAGCCTGTTTAAAAGCCTATTTCATACGAACATCTTTAAATAAGTAATGTGATCTAATGTTAAATAGATTAGCGAGCTAATAGATCAAGGATATTAAACTCTCTTTCGATATTTAACATGAAGTTTTAGAGAACTTTACTAAATATTATATCATATTTCAATTCTAATTTATAATAATACATTTAAATATGCAAAAAAAAAATAAAATGCAAACTAATAAGCTTAAATTACTTTAATGGTTGACAAATTTATAATTTAATTCAAAGTAGAGTATATAATATAAGGGTTAAATATGTTTTTAGTCCTTACATTTTGCGCCCCTTTGAAGAATAGTCCTTACGTTTCATTAAATGTTTTTAAAATCCTCACATTTTATCTCCGTTATCAAAATTTGTCCCTGCTGTTAATTCTCTAACAGAATGCTGATGTGGAAGTTAGTGGGTCTCAATTATTTTAAGGTTAAATATGTTTTTGGTCCCTACATTTTGCGTGACTTTGAAAAATAGTTCTTATATTTTAATAAATGATTTTAAAATCCCTAAAATAATAAGGACTGTTCTTCAAAGTCACGCAAAATGTAGGGACTAAAAACATATTTAACCCTAAAATAATTGGGACTCATTAACTGTCACATCAGCATTCAGTTAGAGAATTACCAACATGTACTAATTTTGATAACAGAGATAAAATGTGAGGATTTTAAAAACATTTAATGAAATGTAGGAACTATTCTTCAAAGGGGTGCAAAATGTAAGGACTAAAAACATATTTAACATGAAGTTTTAGAGAACTTTACTATATATTATATCATATTTCAATTCTAATTTATAATAATACATTTAAATATGCAAAAAAAAGTAATGTAAACTAATAAGCTTAAATTACTTTAATGGTTGACAAATTTATAATTTAATTCAAAGTAGAGTATATAATATAATAATCAATAATATTGTTCATATTTACCTAAGTAGGCCGGCCTAATAGGCTTAAAAAGTTTTTCTAATAGCATGTACCCTGACCTTTTAAGTTAAGTAGACTTCTAAAAAAGCCTAGGTCTTTCCTATTTAAGAAAAAAGTCTGACATGTCGTAGGCTCGATCATAGACCCCTGTAGGCCGACCTAACCTATTCCCATCTCTACGAGTGACCAAAAAATTGGAGGTTTTGTCGACAAGTAAAAGCACGGGCATAAATTGCAATTAAGCTAAAAATTAACAAGCACAACATCATTAAATTAAGTAATTAACAACATAAACAGACCAGTCCTTGATTGGTTTCTACTAAAGCACCAGCTCCAACCGATGCAAAATTGATTCCATTAATATATTGTTGAGAACCAGGAAATAGGTATGGTTGAATTAACGGCAACTTAGCATACTCAGCTGCAACAAATTAGTTATGAACAAGTTGTTAATTGGTATATATATAAATTGAAAAGCATTAAAGTAAAATTAATTAATTAACAAACAATGCCAATATAGGTTTTTGGATAAACAACTTAATGAAGCATTTATAGCATAAATGCTTCTATATAGGTGCTTATGTATGAGATAATTTTATAGCAAAAATTAAAATAAAGTCAAATGTTTGCAAATAAGTTATAATCGTTGTATTGATAAGTAGTTATGAAAATAAGTTAAGAACAACTTACGTCATAAGCTATTCCATATAACATCTCAAACAGTTTCACAAGCAGACACATATTCTTACCTATGAAATCTGGAACCACACGTCCATTAGAAATTCTACCAGATGGATACTTGAAGAAGGTTTCACCATATGGTGAGTAATTAGCCTGGTAATTAGTAGTTGTATTGATGTAATTATTGTTTCCAACATCAAATAATGAATCTCCAAATACGAATAATGCAACATGTTCTTTTGGTAGACATATTTTACCAAGGCACTGTGTTGGAATTAGGATTCCATAACTTACGAAGAAAATTAGGAAACAAAAATTGAAATTTTTGCTGGCCATCTAAGTTAAATTCTCAGAATAATCTTCGGATTCTTTTTCTTTTGGGTGATTAATACTCTTTGGATTCTATCAATATATATATATAGATATATATAACATTGGAAGTATGAGGTGTGCATTTTTTTCTTTAATACATGTAACTATCCATTATCTTCACCCCCAAGCAAATGATCTAAGAATTGTGTAAAAAGTCTAACTAAGAATAATTAAAATTTATATTGGAAATTCCGTTGTGATTGTTTTTAAATTTCGTTGGAAATTTACTTACTTTGTCAACTAATATAACGAAAATTATTGCCCTAACTAAGAATAATTTTTTTATTAATAACGATGACAATAATCACTACTAGAAAATTTGCTTTTTGCAATGGAAATTTGTGAGGAAACTCGTTGGAAATTTACTTACTTTGTGAACTAATTTGTTTATTAATAACGATGACATTTATGTTTGTCGAACTTTGTCCTTTAAAATTACAAAATCAAACTCTTATCCAGTATTTTTGAAAAGCTAATGGAATAATAAAATAATATTATAGTCAAGTAATTCCATTAAAAAATATACATTCAACGAAATTAATTGGACTTGAAAATAATTGATAACGAATCAAAGAAAGAAGCACAAAGATTATTTGAAATTGACATAGCGGAAGCAGAGCAGGTTCGAACCTGCAACGGTTAGAACCAGAAAAATCAATTATCATTCATTAGCTTGCAATGGTACATGATAGGAGTTTATATACAATTGGCTCCATGCCAGCTCATAATAACTACTTGAACTAACTAAATGAGAGTCAAATGTAAAATGAAATTACAATGAAATGTAAACTAGTTAGTAGGTAACTTGTGTTCCAAGCTAAGTTCCTTTGATTATTTCATCCTCTTTTTCTTCACATGTTAATAGTTAATATAGAGGTCAATTTAAACAAAATTTCATAAATGTATTTGTAGAGATCAATTTGAATAAAATTTCATTAATGTCTTGACAAAAAAAAAGAAAAAGAGACAATCATGTTTCTGTCCCTTGATAAAAACTTACTCCGAAATAATAATATGATGTAATGCTAATAATTTTTTTTGTCAAGTAGCCTAGTGGTTATAATTCACATTTTTTAAGATGAATAAGTGAGGTGTCCGAGGTTCGAACCCCGGCCCATGCATATAACATTGCATGCCAACTGAACTATGCTCAAAGGGACATGTTAATATTCTATTTAATCTAACGGAAAGAGAAAATGCAAAGGAGCCGTGAGGAGGGAATATAAAAATGTTAAGGTTTGGCCAATAAACAAGAAAATGACACACTATACTATATTCTTATTTTTATTTTAGTCAAATAGTCCGGTAATTAGATATTCACCCCTTAGATAAATAAGTAGAGAATTTAAGATTCGAACTCCGACTTCTACGTATCACAATGTCTCTACCAATGAGATATTCTCAAGGAGACATTGTATTCTTATTTTTACACATCAAGAAAACAAATACATTTATGTTGTCTTATATACAAACAACTTTATTTGTGCGTGTGTATCTATGTATAGTTGAATTATTCTTCAAATAGAGCTTTGAGATTGTAAGGGCCAATGATACTTTGATTTCCACTCCACATTAATTGGGAAATAATCCTACTACCAGTCTCAGTAGGATGAGTAGAGTCAAAGAACAAATATTCAGAAGGATTTTCACACAACTCATAACCTTTCACTAGTCTTTTATCTCCACAACTGTAATTTCCATTGTAAGGGCCACTACCACAGCATGCCACCGCTCCTTCTTTCAAACCTTTATATCATCAAAATAAATTAAGCAACATATAATAGAACCAGATAAATATTGACATCAATGTAATATTTGGATATCATTATATTGTTCAATATGTTTTAATGAATAGTGAAAAAAAACGTTTTGATGAATATATATTTATATTACAAAAGTCATTGTTGAATCGTGTTGAAAATTGGCTTAAAATTGATGTTGAAGTTCGTCAAAAATCGTGGCACGATTTGAACAACTCATGGCACGATTTTGGTTCGCGTTTTTTTAGGCATGAAAGGAGCAAATCGTGGTGTGATTTTAAGGATCAGGTGTAGTACAATACTATGTACGAGCTCCAAATTGTAGCATGATCGAGGTAAATCGTGGCACGATTTTGCCTAGGTCTGAACACTATATAAGACTTTATTCTTCAATTTTTTAGTGGCTTCAAGAGAAGATCTTGAAAAACCAAAGGAGGTAACTTTATGGTCGATGGTCATTGGTAAGAGGTTCTTGGGTTTGGTAACACTTCATGTACACCTTGTATAGTGAGATCTCATTGAGAATGAATAAAAAAATGTCTTTATTGTTTTCTCTGAGGATTCATTGTGGGTTTGAGTGACTTGAAAAATGAGTAGAAATTAGGCTATGTTCTTTGTGAGCTTGTAAACTAATATCTTTTAACCTCTTTGTATAACTCTTATCATAGTGGATTGGAAAGCTGATATCTCTCCTAGATGTAAGATAAATTTGTCCGAAGTAAGTAAACAAATATTGGTGTGTTGTTTCTTTCTTCTTTCTTATCTTTGTGGTTTTGGTTATGTTTGTGGTGTTGCTTCATACTTAGATCTAAGTATGTTTGTTGTTGTTGTTTGAGATTAATTTACTCTTGATTATTCCTTCTTTTTGCTTCACACATCTAAGTTTATTGATGTGATTTTATTGTTCGAATTCACAACAAATCGATTATCATATATCCAACATCATGGCATAGTGGTAATTGCTGAAAGTATTTGCTTGCATGTCATGTTTTCGATTCTCCCAAACTCACTTTTTGTACCCAAAAAAAAAATCATTTAATATGTAATAAGATTCTCAAAAATCTGAGTGACATTGAATTTGGAACCTCTAGAGCTTGAAAAAGATAGAGTTTTCAAAAGGAATCCTATTCAAAAGATAGTGAATAGTGTACACGTTAGTCCTATTTATGAAACTCAATTACTTTATTTTTTTTGTGTCAAATAGTTTAGTGTACACCTTAGTCCTATTTATAATTTTACCGGTTAAAAATTCTTTATTAAAGTGTAACAATAATAAATAATGCATCCCTAAAAATCTCTAAAAACTGCATTCCTAAAAAAATGTCATTACTTACCATATTTGGTAGGGTTGCTTGAGGCGTCAAGAGTAAAATTAAAGAGATCGAATAATGAATATTTAAATCCTTTGATCTCTTTGGTTAACTTCTGAAGTTCCTCAGAAAGCATAGTGTTGTGCACTTGGGCTGGTGCTGAAAACTCTTCAAGGCAAGAACCTATTTTAGTCCCATTTACAAGAGCATTGACGAATGGAAAACAGCCTATAGATGGTGTGTTAAGAAGCCCAAATTTCCTCCCTCCAATCTCATGCACTCCCTGAAATTTTCATAAGATATTATCGAGAGTTTATAAAAATAAGCTGAAAACAAGTTATAGAAATGTCATGAGTTGTTTTGATAAATTCTTTTAAACGGTCTGACAAATATTTATACTGATCGATAAACTTAAATAAGTAAATCCAAACATGTCTTTATTATAACGAAATGAACTTTGATATTAAAAAAATATAGAAGTAAAGTGACTTTTACGTACTTTGATCCAAGTTGTAATATTACCAACCACCATTGATACATATTTTTCATGAGTGTATAAGCTGGAATTTTCTGCAAAATAATCATTGCCTGCGATGTTAATCAAGTAAACAGCTTTGGCCAACAGATTTGTGGTTTCTTCATCTCCTAACGTCTGCCTTAGTACGTTCTTGACATTCTTGAAATAAGTCAATTGTGTCTCTAAATCTATCACCTGGAAATATATAAACACCATAACATCAAACTCTCTTGTACACAAATTACGATTTATAAAATATAATTTTTGGTCCATCATTACTTTTGAATCAAAAAATTACGATGCACCGATTTTTTTATTTGATGTGACATAAAACTTAGTGATGTGGAATCATTCCGATGGATTTATATAATATATAAGGTCTTGTGTCTCGTAAAAAAATGTGACACATCACTATTTTTTAGTCCAAAAATCTTGGTGAGGGAACAAAAAGCTGGATTTTTAAAAGATTAGACCAATTTGGTTTGCAAGTGAAAACGCCGCCGGGGGACAAAACATGCAATTAAGTTAAAATTTAAACAATTGCAACATCATTAAATTAACAAATGAAACAGACCATTCCTTGATAGGTTTCTACTAAAGCCCCAGCTCCAGCAGATGCAAAATTGATTCCATTAATATATTGTTGAGAATCAGGAAATAGATATGGTTGAATTAATGGCAGCTTAGCATACTCAGCTGCAATAAATTAATTCTGATCAGATTTTGGATAAACAACTTAGTTAAGAACTTATAGCTTAAGTGCTTATGCATAAGATATCTTCATAAAAAAGAAGAAGAAGACAAATAAGTCAATCCAAACAGACATATATTTATTCTTACCAATAAAGTCTGGAATCACACGTCCATTAGAAAATCTACCAGTTGGAAACTTGAAAAAGGTTTCACCATATGGTGAGAAATTAGCTTGATAATCAGTAGTAGTATTGATGTAATTGTTGTTTCCAACATCAAATAATGAATCTCCAAATACAAATAATGCAACATGTTCTTTTGGTAGACATATATCACCAAGACACTGTGTTGGAATTAGCATTCCATAACTCAGGAAGAAAATTAGGAAACAAAAATTGAATTTTTTGCTGGCCATATCTAAGTTAATTTCTAAGAATTTAACATTCCATAACGGTATATATAATACATATTGGAAGTATGAGGCTTGCATCTATCCTTTAATGCATGTAAGTTGTAATTATCCAATCTTTTCATCACTAAGCAAATGGTCTAAGAATTGTGTAAAAAGTCTAACTAAAAACAATTAAAGTCTATATAGGAAATTTCGTTTTGATTGTTTTAAAACTTAAAAAAAGTCAGCAAGGGACAAATATTATGCATCTAATTAGTTTGTCAATTAAGATAATGATAAAATAATATTATAGTCCCTTTAAAAAAAAAACTTATAGTCAAGTCATTCCATTGTATTCAACAAAATTGATTGCACCTGAAAATAATTGAATGGGTCGGATAACAACATTTAAGCCTTTAATAATTAAGATAATGATAAAATAATATTATAGTCCCTTTAAAAAAAAAAAAACTTATAGTCAAGTCATTCCATTGTCTTCAACAAAATTGATTGCACCTGAAAATAATTGAATGGGTCGGATAACAACATTTAAGCCTTTAATAATTAGGTTGATCGGTATATTAGATTTGGAAATGCTAACTTATGCTCTTATGTATGTGTTAAGAATTTCATTAATAGAAATTATGTATTAGAAATTGTGTTAATTTATTGTTTAAAATGTCTAATATTAATTTTTTTTCAATAAATTTTTATCATTAATGGCACAAGTTAACATGACCCATTATATTTTATATTTAATGGAATATTTTCTAAGACAAAAACATCCCCTTAAAGGCAGATATCCTGGTTAGAATGGAACTAAGACTCTATGTCTCTAGAACATGACCTAATATTATAGAAAAGTATGCGGTCAAAAAAAGTTATAGACATGTCATTCCATTGTATTCAACAAAATTGATCGGATCTGAAAATGATTAAATGAGTCTGATAACAGCATTAAAACATTTGAAATTATTTAATTATGTCGATTAATATATTAGATTTTATATCTAATAATATTTTTTAAAATTAAAATAGGCATGAAAAAAACATCACCTTAAAGCAGAGATCCCATCTAGAATTAAGACTATAAAGAAGAAGAAGAATGAAGAAGAAAAACCAAAAGCATAATATTGAGAATGATAAAATGTTTGCACAAGAAATTGAAAGAAAAAAACTGTTAAATTGCGAATAAAATAGTTGAAATTAGAGTAAAATAAATAAAAATTACACAAAAACTTTGCATCCCTTTCGTATATAAGTATAATTTTTTTATTCTTTTTTTTATAAAAATTCATTGTGTTTACCCCTAAATATAACTATCATTTTAATTGATATCGCTAAATAGGCGATTCTGTTTAGGCGAGGAACCTCCCAACCAATGCAAGGTAAGGTGAAGGCTAGGACAACCGAGTTAGGGAACGTTGATTCTTTCTCAAGTCTATTGATTAATTAAGTATGTGGGTCTTTAGGATTTTAGACTGAGTCCACCCTTATTCGAACTACGCAATGATGCTTAAAACCAACCCTACATGTTTATAACGCTACTAATAGCAAGGAATGATGAAGAAGGAAACACGTTCGTGGAAGGGTTGTGCGCCAAGGATATTGCCAACGAATTATGTCGTGAAGGAGGAAGTTGATACCCGAACATAGGGAATCACGAACCCCTTATTGAGGAAAAACTAACGGTTTCCTACGGAATCAGCTGAGCGAGGCTAGATAATGTAGGTCGCGTCTTTAAGGATAGACTCACATGTAAATACTTGTTTTGGTCAATGTAGGTCTCATCCATGTCTCATCCTACCAATATCATCAGTAATATCTAGAACAGCCAACAAGAAAATATAAAATTATCAATCAAGCATTTTGTCAAACACTTAGGCTCAAAAACTAGATTCACATTCCTTAAAAAATTTGAATATCACATTTCACGTATTGAAATAAAAACAAAATTTGTACATAAACAATACTTAAATAAATCCTATTACAAATATTTATCTAATCAAACCCCAAAAAAAAACATCAATGACTAAACAACCAAAAACTTCAACTAAAACAAAATGAGAGAAAACTCACACTTACTTGTAGGGTTTTAGAAGAAATGTGACAACAAATATGATTTCTTTTACGTCGATTTATTGAAGATCAATGGTTGAATGAAGAATAGATCTTTTTTATCCCAAAGTTCAAGTTTATGAGTTTAAAAACAACTAAAACACATGACAAATTTCTTTTCTGTTGTGGTGTTATACCATGACTTATCTGAAGATAACTTTTGAAACCCACTTGGGTTGTTGGCTTCAGACCTTGGAGTATGTCCTTCTCAAGGTCTCAGGTTCAATTTTTCGTTGATGTCAATATTCGTAATTTAGTTTGGCTTCTTAAAAAAAAATCGACCGAATGGAACGTAACTTATGCTATCATAGTACAACTTTTGTTATTTTTCAAAAGGACAAATTTGGAAATTTGGAAGGTTTATGAGCTATTATGGGGCATAAAGAGAAAATTTCAAACTTTTTATGGCCTCCCAAGTTGGTGGGTTGAGGCCAAGCTTTGAAAGGCTGAATAAATTGATAAATATAATAGTGATTATGTTTAGACTATTTCTTTTCGAAAATTGTTTTTCTGACATTGATAACTCCACAATGACACAAGAAAATTACCCAAAAGCCCCCAGCGGTAGTTAACTACCGTTGGGCTAATCGGGAGCAGTTAACTGCCGCTGGTGTCAGCGGTAGTTAACTGTCGTTTTGTTCGTAGCATAAGAACACACAGAATCCAGCTTCCAGCCACTCTATCATCACCATCTCTCTCTAAAAATTCAAAATTTTCACTATCTCTCTCTCTCTAAAAAAAACTACCAAATCATCCAAAAAAAATTCCACTAAATCACAAGTAAGTTATCACTTATGCTATTGTCATAAATTTTAGTTAGTATATATGTTTATAATTTTAGTTGTAGTTTAATTTTTAAATTTTGATTTTTTTTTAATATAGTTATGTTGTAGATCTGAAATGCTATTAACAAATATTATGAATACTTGTTATAATGGAGTTATATTGCTTAAGTTTATTTTTCTTTTTTAATTTTATAAATTTTTTAGGGTTTGATTTTTTTTTAATATAGTTATGTTGTAGATCTGAAATGCTATTAACAAATATTATGAATACTTGTTATAATGGAGTTATATTGCTTAAATTTATATTTTTTTTTTCGAATTTTATAAATTTTTTAGGGTTTAT
>Ga0315915_1000118_pt1 | contig 59300 bp, 32 predicted proteins | sample MpolbnodulesMG_FD_207738 | JGI IMG/M metagenome (GOLD analysis project Ga0315915, IMG submission 207738) | Medicago polymorpha root nodule microbial communities from Los Angeles, California, United States - branched nodules | ecosystem: Host-associated > Plants > Roots > Nodule | place: USA... | reverse complement strand
ACACAAGCAATTATACAGGTTCCTTCCACAAACCGGAAGTAGTCCTGTCCCCCTTGCACTTCCAAGGAGAGTTCCATTAAAATGTAATGTCGGATTACAAGTTGCTCAATCACACAAGAAAGAGACTCCTTAATGCTCGAGGATAACTCCAAGAGACTTTTATGCTCAATCACACAAGAATGAGACTTCTATGCTCAAGGACAACTCCAAGAGATTTCCTTTGCTCAATCACTACTGAAAGAGACTTCTCTTAACAATTACAAATAATTGAATAAGGTTTTGAATACGTGATATACAATCAGAGGTATTCACAATACAATTCTAAACAGAACAGACTCTGTTTTTCTAGACACTTAAGAATTCTAAGATTTGGACAATTGAAATAATTCTCTAAGTTGTTGATGTTTAGTTTACGACGTTTTGCACAGAGTATTGACCTTTGCTTTCGTGTGTAGTGTCTTGTTGTATGTTCTCCAAGTCTTCATCCCTATATATAGAGGATTTGAGAGACGTTGAGAATTAGATGTTACATCAACTTGTCTTGCTTGAAGCTTTGATTCTTCACCATTGATCTTTTGCCTGATTTGATAATTGTCCTATGAAGAACTAATTTCAAATCCATTCCACTTGAAACGGAACAAGGTCTGCAGCAATATTACTGTTATACTTGTCTTGATGTAGAGACAAAGTTACAGAGATGGTGGTTGCAGAGGCGTGCTCAGAGTTTGTGGTTGTACACTTCGTACACTGTACTTTGTAAACTCTAGTGAAGTAGCTTCTGGGGAGATGCTTTTGATGACCATTGCTTCTGATGACGTGTCTTCAGGAGCTCTATCTTCAGACTCGTTTCTTCAGACGCATTTCTTCAGACACATTCTTCCAGACGCTTTAAGCTTCAAATAAAATTCCTTTGCTCTTTGACTTGTTCAATCAGAATCTTTATGAATAGTACTTTGATTATGATCTTGTACACTTGAACAAATGTTTAGCATATCCAATTGATAATTTTTAATACCTTGTTATCATCAAAACTCAAGAGGTGATTTTGAGAAACACCCTTTGTTCCAACACGGAAGACATTCCAATGGTTAAAGAGGTTAGGGTGTAAACTTGTGGAGCTACTTGGTGTAGTGGGAAACAAGGGAAAGAGCAGCAAGGTGGTTGATGGTTTGACATCATCACTAATTTAGAGTCAAGGTGGAGATTGACCCTGGCCCCACGGTGGGAGCCAATTGTTGACTTTACTATTACACTTAATTTGTCATACACATTTTGAACACAACACTTTTCTAATATACCTTGAACATGTATGAGACACCTCTTTAACAATCTCTAGTTTACTTATCCTATTCTATTTGGATACCGACTAGACACATGTTAAGAGATTCAGTTGATCACCCTTGCACTTGATCGGACATTTTTCAAACATGCTTAACTTTATCGTTTTTTAGGTTCATAATTGTTTGAGCAACCTGTAATAAAATATTAAACAATATGATAAAACAAAAAACAATGAAACACGATGTTTGGTAAAGAAGTTCGGCCACATAAGTCTACATATATGTGACTACATAGCATTTGTGGTTTCGTTTATTATCAGTGAAAAAGAATTAAGAGTTTACACTATTATATCTCATATTTAAATGTTACGGTCAAAATTATAACAATTATGATTTACGAATATCATTTCTCAAATATGAAATAATGTAGTGTCATGAATAAGAAAATACAAACTATTTTTGAAATATGTCTTTCATAGCAAATTTATGTCCACACCATACACCTGTTGATATAAATTAAGGTTAATATGTATTTACCCCTGTTGATATAAAATTTTCGTTTTTTTAAATTTTTTAAATTTTTTTCTTATTTTTAAATTTTTTAAAATTAATTTTCAGGTTTTAAAAAATTAAAATTAAAATAATTACACAGTGGCGTGCCACGTCAGTGTCCATTACACACGTGTCAGGTTTTAAAAAAATTAAAAATAAAAATAATTACACAGTGGCGTGCCACGTCAGCGCCTGAATGGGGTCAGTGGTGTTTTGTGGAGAATCTTCAAATTGCAATGGTGTTTTGTGGAGAATCTTCATATTATTGGGTTGGAATCTAAACTTTTTTTTACAAGGATAAATCGGAACTCGCCTAAATTACAGAGATAAAGACATATTAACCCCATAAATTAACTATCAAAATCATGGTGTGTGATTAGATAATTAATGTAAACAAAGTGTAATTACGTGTTGATATTGACAAAGTAATTTGATGTTTAGTTCAAAGTCTCTCTATCTCTAATCTTAAAAATGAAAAAGTGACACGTCAATGGTTTAGGGAAGAGTCAAAAACTAAGAGACAAGCATGGCCGTCGTTTTCGTTTGAGCGTAGGCACGGTTAGTAAGAATCCAAAAGCAACAACGTGTGGAAAATCATGGTTATGGGGCCACTTGATGTAAATGGTGCGTCTGCATCGTATTACAAGGAAAATATGTTAATGGGTTAATAGACCTTTACTCTCGTGTAATATAGGTCATTTTTGATTTTTTCTCTTGTAAAACTTTTTTGTTAGATTTCGTCCTTGTAGAAAAAATTTGGTTTAGAATACCCCTTAGGCCAGCTGACTGTGCATTTTCGCTTATATGGCATGTTGCGTCACCTTTTTCTCATGACGTGGCACGCAGACTGTATAATTAATTTTTTTAAATTTTTTATTGGGTACATGTGGCATTTATGATTTTTTTAAAAAAATCTTAAAAATTAGTAAAAATGAAAAAATTCTGGAAACATAAAAAGAATTGAAAAAATTTAAAAATTCAGGAAAAATTAATAAAAATAAAAAATGATTAAAAAAATAAAAAAAATGGTAAAATGAAAAATAATGAAAAAAATCGGGAAAAAATAATTAAAATTAAAAAAAAATCTGGAAATATTTAAAAAATTATGGAAAAGATTAATATATATAGAAGTTTTCTAAAAATTAATATGTTTAGAAAAAAAAATCATATTTCCAGAATTTTTTCAATAACGAAAAAATTTAAAAAATATGGAAAAATGGAAAAAATTCATTTTTTTTTTCAAATGTAAGAAGTTTTATTTTAATCTTTTCCAGAATTTTTTTCGAAAATTTAGTTTTTGTAATGTTGATTAATTGTTTTTCAAAAATTTCATTTTTTAAAAATGATTAATCTTTTTAATTTTTTAAATATGATATTCTGGAAAAAAAATTCAAAAATTTCAACATTTATGAATCTTTTCCACAATTTTTTTTAAATATTTCCAGATTATTTTTTTTAATTATTTTTCATTTTACCATTTTTTTTATTTTATTAATTTTTCCAGAATTTTAAAAAAAATCGGTATTTTTCATTATTTTTTATTTTATTATTTTTATTAAAAAAACACAAATGTCACGTGTACCTAATAAAAAAAATTATACAGTCAGTGTGCCACATCATCAAAAAAAGGTGACGCAGCATGCAACATCAGCAAAAATGCACAGTCAGCTGGCCTAGAGGGGTATTCTAAAACACAAAAAAATTACAAGGACTAAATCTGACAAATTTTTTTTTTGCAGAGGGTAAAGGCCTATTAACCCTATGTTAATTTATTAAAAGTGATTTGTCGCAAATAAGATGAGATTTGTAAATTTTTGGAGAAAAACAATACTATATTTATGAGACAGATATGAAGGGAGGGAAAATAGGAGTTTTATGGATATTATGGTGGTTTTTTTATGAATAATAAAGTGACGAATAGACGAGCACATTATAATTTTTGTTTTAAATTATTCCTATAGTAGCCGAGTAGTTCCTATTATAAAATAGGGGATTGCTATATGTCCCGAGAAAATATCTAGTGAAAGGTTCACGAATTGCATATTGCTTTGATAACAAAAAAAAAAGTTCTCCTGCTTACCAAACTTGATATCAACACACAATAAATGCAGCAGTATTTTAAACGGTTGTGAAACTGTCGTGATTCAACTTTTCGCTTTGTTAAGCATTTTTCTATAAAATAACAAACCAATATTCAAAAACTATAGGTGAAATAAGACTTAATCACCCACACTTTTTTTTAAGGATTAATCACTCATACTCTAAACTCAACATTCCTTCCCTCAAGTGTTAGTTCTCACCTCCTATAACATGGTCCAACACCTGCTCCACCACAAGCAGGGCTATGATACCATTTCTTAGAGAGTCTGAGAGAGCAAGGGAGCAACAACGAGTCGTGCTCTATGACCATAAGAGATGAAGATGCCGCATCTCTGCCAAAAACCTTAAAACATTAAACATATAAATCATCTTTTATGTATTTAATATTTTACTCATTTATAAGCGACACAGAACTTAACAACTCACACTTCAAACTCAACGGATACTATTTAGGGGTGGCAAAAAAATCCGTGCCCGCGGGTATCCGCGGACAAAATCCGTCATGGGCACGAGGCGGGTAGCTAAACGGGTACCCACAGGTATTTAACTACCCGTTATTTTATGGGCACGGATACAGATTTGATGATACCTGTGCCCGCGGGTATCCGTACCCGTTAATAAATTAAGTAAATTACTAAAATATCTATGTGTATATATAAAATAACTTCAAATGCATATGAATATTTGGATGTTTATTTGGATTTTAGTCCTTTACTGCTTTTATTTGGAGGTTTTTTATACTTTTTGGATGTTTATTTGGATGTTGGTTGTTTTTATCCTTTTATTATGGTATGATAAATTTGCTTGGGATTATGTAAGAATCATGATTTTTGTTGGATTATGGTATAAATTATGAAATTTGAATGGAATATGTTATGTATGGATCTTTAAAAGTTGAAGTTTGTAGGTAATTAAAAAAGTTTTTTTAAATAAAAAATAAAAAATCCATGGGTACCCGCAAATATCTGTGGGTATCTAAATACCCATGGATTACTCGTATAGAGATACCCGTACGGATATGGGGACGGGCACGGGTATCACAATTATCCAACGGGGCAGAGACGGATATCATACTACCCGTATCTATGGATACTCATTGACATCCCTAATTCTATTACTAACATTAATTTTACCAAAGAAAAAAATAAAGTACAGCAGGAGTTCATTCAATTCAATTATACACTAGTATAGTATTAGTAATAGTAGGTTTGTTCAATTCAAGCAATGGCAAGGACAGGACAGCAGAGCGTGGTTTTCAGTCGATGGACACAAATTGCATTGGATGATGGGTTGTAAAATTGTACATGTACTACCTATACTATACCCCACATGCAGAGGCATAAGTTAATTATAAACCTGCATTGGTAGTGTGGCATGAAATGAAATCAATCAAAACCACAGTTCATGTCTGTTGCTGCACAGGACAGAAGCCGGGACCTTGAATGTCTGTTGAATTAACAATGTGGAGCTAGTTGAGTCATGTGACTTGAATTCAACAATTGTTGGAATGAAAAGGCCAACACGTGACAAATCACAGACTCCATTCGTGAAATGAAAGCCAAGTATACTATACCATACTCCATACCATTTGGTATATATATGGTGGTATGGTTTCAAAACACGAGTATCCTCAATGCACTGCCGCGCGCTACCTCATTCATTAATTCTTGGTATTTATACATTTTTCTTTCATGTAAGAGAAAACAAATTCAATCACCAAATTTTGAATCATACTATGTCTACACATTTTGATTTTCCAAAAGCTACGCTTTGTAGTTTTTGCAAAATCATTGTGAATGACGGTGATTCTGACGTATTCGTTGTGATACCAAACATACATATATATAGTTTTGTGTTTTAAATTTGAACCTCCAATCACTTATTTCAAATGTCTGAATTTCTTAACATTCGGACTAGTAATTATTAGTTGGTTAGTAGAGTTGTATTAATATTCTTTGCAAAATATTTACGAAAAATATATATAAATATTAATATGTTAATTGTTATGTCAGTATTTTTTTTATTAGAATTCAAACTTAGATTTTAACTCATTTAACTATTTAATGCAACCAAGAGAGTTACCCTAAAACAGTGACAAATATCATCTAAAAATTCACAAATACTAAGAAGAGATTTCAAATTCGAAACCAAATTACAGTGAGTTAAGTCTTATGGACCATACATGTTTATTTTATTGGTTGAATTTGAGAACTATTTTCGATAGTAGAAACAATACAATAGGAGGAAAAAAAAGGAACAAATTTGATGAGTCCACGTATATTTTGGTTCACATTCATGGGAAGGAAGGAGATTATAATATGAAAATGAATGTTTGGAAAATGATGGGAATGTATAAATTAGTGTGTGTTGGAAAATTGGTGACTTATTGGAATCTCCACCCGCTTCAGATTCCTAAATATAGAAAGGCTTCAACAACTATTTCGGTTGTTTCTGTGGAGGAAACGAGGGTTGTTGGGTGATTTATGGAGATAGATTCCTTCAACTAAGCGTTTTTTCATAACAAACGACAAACAGCACAATCTAGGTCGTGCATTTAGGTTGAAGTAGACGAGAAATTGAAACTAAGTACTACTTGATTGCGACCTTATAATCATTTTAAGATTTAGTTCATATTCCTTCAAAAAAAGATTTAGTTCATATGCATTTTCTCTGTAAAGTTTGTTTAATTTGCACTCATTCAGATATTAGATTATTAATCATGTTTGACTTTAATTAATAAATATTTCAAATCACGCATACAGGTTATTGTGATTTGTTGATCCTGTGAAATATTTTATAATGACACTTTATCACAAATTATATTCTTGATTTTATGGATCACCAATTCTCTATCAAAATATTATCATTGTCTGTCTCCGTGAGCTTAATTTAGTTGATAAGGACAATATATAAAATATGCAAAGTCTGAGGTTCGAACCCCTGACACCACCAAAAAAAAATATTATCATTGTCTCATTTTTTTTATAAGTACAATGAACAAATTCTTTAGTATCATGGTGTTTTGTTTAGAACCAATACTTGTAGTAAAAAATAATTTAAAATGTAAATTTAAAGCATAAGTAAATTAAAAAAAATTACACCACATTAAATAATTGACATATATATCATTATGAGTATTGTAATATTGACCTTATCATATAGATAGGGGTGTAGTATAGTCGATATCTTTACTATCAACAAACTAAATATTTGTGATGCTTGCAAGCATCTCATTGGGTTGACCAATCCGTCATTAAAATTTTAACCTAAATTTCCACATGTATTTCACGTCGACCGTGTTAGGGGATAAGATGTCAATGATTGTCTCTATTAGGTAGGAGTGCATGATGAATCATAGAGCTGAGAGAGGCGAACCCTCTCACATGTCTAAGCTTAAGCATGCCCTTGAGCCCGAGGTCAAGATCGACCCAAAGGTAAGGCCATTAAAGCCATCGCTTTAGACCTAGCAACAAAAATATTATTTTTCATTGAATTTTATAAGAAACAAAGCGCCGTGTACAAACAAAAAAGCCCCCATATTTCAAAATTGTTTTAGGCTTCACTTACTTTTGAAAATTATTGAGCCGACCATACCTGAGGTAGAGCTTGTGTGCATGCCCTATCACGAGGTAGAGCATGAGGAGACACCGCCACAGTGTCGGGAGATGGGTAATTCAATAAACCTTGACTCCAAATTTGCCATTTGATATTTAATTTCTTTCCTTAAATAGTTGAAAATATCACGTTCTCAAAGATAACGATAAAAGAGAGAATTTCATTACCAAAATCATCCTTGAAGAGATTTTAATTATAAAACTTTTCTTAAGCAAATTCAATTCATCTTTCATGTGAAATTAAATAATTTTGATAAGGTGAGACAAGTGATAAGTTTCGGTTAAAATTAAATCATTTAAGAAAACCTAAATTCAATTTTTGAAGAGAACATTTCTTAAACAAATTTTATTCATCTTTCATGTGAACTCACCTTACTAAGAATTTTCCCTTAGAAATGAAAGGGTTAACACAAATATAAAACTTTTCTTGAATCGACAAATTGACCACCAAAACACCCTGATTTTCAACTATTTTTTTTGTTGTTGACAAAAGACCACTTATTTTACTTGTAACGTCTTTATACTAAGTTTTATAATTAAAATAGAAAAGCATGTTTTGGTAGGTGACCAATGTTATCCTCCAACCACCACATATCATAAGTGTTCATGCTGTGAGTCATAAATAAATGTTTGAGTTGAAACTCGTCAATTTAATAGGTGACCAGATGCTTCAGTTGCGTGTCCCATGTGTTCCTTTGGAAATTGTCATAGACTTATTACTTATGTTGTTATCTAAACTAGCATAGATGACCTATTTTGGGGAAAACTTTATACCCCATTCCACGATTTGTTCATTAGTAGAAGGAAGAAAATGCAATCAGTTCACTTTATTGCTTTATTGCATCATGATATCCTTGTTTCATATGTTCTTCATACCAACTACCAACTGATTGATTCTTAGCCGAGGTTTGATTCGATTTTTTTTACAAAAATAAACTACATAATCACATTATAAAAAATAAAAAGGTTGAATATGCAAACAAACTTACATCATCCTTGTTAATAGTAGAGTACCTACACTTACAAATATGATTATTTTTTATTATTAAGCTTGGTCTAAGTTATTTAGTGCTGTTTTATTTTTAAGAATGCCAGTAAGACATTGTTATATATACTCCCTCCGTCTCACAATAATTGTCTTTTTACCATTTTTTCTTTTTCTCAAAATAATTGTCTCTTTAAAATACCAATCCAGCATTTATTATTATTTTCCTTTATTATACTCTTATTTATTGAATTTCATCAAACTTAATCACTCCACTAACTACAATTAATAAAGGTGTTTTAGTAAATGATACTAATTTTACCATCAAAATCAACACAATTAATCATTTCCTTAATAATCGTGCACAAACCTTAAACGACTACTCCCACAAACCTTAGAGACGGAGGGAGTATATCCCAACATTCATATGTTTGCTATCAAATTTATATAAGAAACTCCCATAATTTAGTGTGACCTACGAGAGTTGTCGGGATGTGTGTTCAAATGTAGGTTTTTATTGATTAAATTTTTTTTGGGTTTCTAACATTATTATTAAATTTTTATTTACTCAAGCTCATTTGTGTTGTATGTGATTTTAATTTAAATCGGTTTTTACTTTTTATACATTCTTTTATGGATAAGAATCAAATTCAGTATTTGAGAGTTTATGATACTCACGATTTACATAAGACCCACATATACTCAAGAAACATGGAGCATGGAGCATGGACTTGAGGTCAAAACATTGATGCACTAGTTAGTAAGGATCTAATCTACCGGCCTTTTAGCCTTGACCAGGGGTTATTGTTTCGTACATAAAAAAATATCACACTGTTTGATAATCAAGGTTAAGAGTAGTTTATAAACACTCACACTTCTCTATTTATCTAAATGTCATTTACAAATGACAAAATTGTGAGGACTTAACACTATACTCAAAGCAGCTAATACCTCAAAGATGTGGTGTTGTACATTTAGGTAAGAACAAGTTCAAAATATCGTGATGACAAGTCTTAATTAAATGTGAGTTTTATGCTAAAGGTTAGTTTAATTTAAGATGTTTTATTAATCTAATTGAAGCATATAAAAGAAGGTAGCTCAACTAGGGGTGTAAGTGGTTCGGACAAAACCGACGAAACCGAAAGTCTAAATCGGACCAAAACGAAAAGGTATCCGACCTTGTCTGGTTCGGATCAAAACCAAACCGAACCAACCTAAACCGATCTTGTTTGGTTCGGTTCTCGGTTTTTCATTTTGAGATCCAATGGATCGATGAACCGAACCGATGGTAACCTCACTCCCCATTTTACTAATATTATTCCTCCTCACACACTTATGATTAGGCCCAAAATTAAACCCCAACATAAAATACTCTTTAATCCATTCACTTTCTCTCATTGTCATCTCATCCCATCACGCCGACTCTATTTCATTTCTTCTAAAAATAAACTTTAGCCGTCAACCACACCTAACCTATCGTTTCTCATCACTTGGTTATAAAAAGTGGTTTGAAAAATAGAGAACATGAAAAAACAAAATATGAAATATTTTAGTATGATGTATGTTGTATGCATAAAATACAAATTTGTGAAAATATGATTTTTTTTTTATTTTAAATTCTATCTTCAAATGAACTGATCAACCGAACCGATACAAGCCGAACTAAACCAATTTGTTTCGTTCGGTTCCTTTTTTGAAAGAGAGTGAAATCCGAATCAAACCGAACCGACTTACAATTTATTGGTTCAGACATTTTTTTGACTAAAAACCAATGCAAACCGAACCGTTACACCCCTAGTTAAATCCATCAAGAAAGCAGAAAAGCCGCCCCTCCAAGTTTTATCAAAGTTATTAAAGTTTAGTCTAATCTAAAGTTCAAAATTTGTCCAAAAATGTTGAAAAATTGTAAATAAAGTAACGAAGCTTGATATGGAAAATATATTCCTTTTCCTCTAAATGCTACTGCACTTTAAGGTCAATAAAATTGGAGGGGAACCATTAACAATATACTAGCTACCATCAAGCACAAATTTTTAAAGAAAAGGGTGAGCGTATCAGAATCACATTATTGGTCATAAAACAACCTAACTTGGTTTTTCTGATGCAAATCAGATAACAACTATCCTTGCTTACTCTAGAAGTTTTATTTATGAATTTTGTTTTTATAGTGTCTTATAAGCAAATTAATTACTCTACGCATCGCAATTAGTTAATTGGCTGCATTTGTTGACCAAACAAGTTAAGATTTAGTGCATGCTTTGGTATGAATATGATTTGTTTCTTTTTAATTGGCTGCATTTGTTGACCAAACAAGTTAACATTATTTTTGAGCTAGACTCCAAAATTCTAACTCATACGATCGAACCCCGAACCTTGTATATATTAAGCATTGTCCTTACCAACTGAGTTAAGTTCACGAGGACAACTAGTGGTCATATTCTAATTTTAGATACTGAAAATTTGCTTAAACATTGCAAAAACAGCCATATCTTCCACACAAGACCATACATCACGCAAGCTATTTGGTGTTCTGTTAATCTAATTTACCCTAAAAGTTTGTTGTTCTGAGTTGTAATCATTAGACCAAGCTATTTGAATTTAATTTCTACACCAAACATTACATGACGTCCCAGAAAAAGTTTTTGATGTTTATTCAAGGGATTAGATCATCACCCGAGGAACCTAAATTGATGCAAATATGAATCATTTTGTTCTTCAACACAATTCTTATGCAACCCCTGAAGATGTTAGTTTTGACCAAAAGGGTATTTCCTTTTGTTCCAAACCAATTCCAACAAGGCAATTAAGATTGAAATTTTGCCAAGAAAACGAAGGGTATGATTCAAATGTAGGAACAGAGCTTCTAGATATCATTCAAAACAAGGAAGTTTCATCATCATCACCACCTTATTTTCTTGGCTCTCCTCCAGTTAGAGCTTCTAATCCTTTGGTCCAAGATGAGCAATTTAAATGGGAGGAACACATTCCTCAATCAACACCTGTAGCTTCATCATCACCAGGTTTATCCTCTCCATCTTCACCGTTTCAGAAAGGTGGTTGTGTTAGAATGAAGTTTGGAGTTAAATCGGCTAAGCTTAGAGTAGTAGGATTTGATTGCCATGTTCCGGCTGTTGCTTATTGATCTTGATTCAAAGGAAGTGTACATAGAAAACAAATCCAATCAAAAGGTGAAGCAGTGGATCAACAAGAGATGACAAATTCCAGTTAATAAATTACATGTTGGTATCTAATATATATTTACATAGGGTATATATCAAATGGTTTTGGATAGCATGATCATCCTCTTTGTTTTTGTACATAAATGTAGACATGATGCACATATGATTAATGCAATACCATTCTTTCGTCTCACTTTAATTATTCTCTTGATCAACTTGTTGGATTTGTGTATCTTTAATGGTTAAATTTATGAAAAGAAACTCAGCCTAAATAAAACTATCCGTTAATAAACTCTTATTTACCTTTGTTTTAGAGAGAATAAATATGTTTAGAAGGGAAACAAAATTTAGTGGCTTCCGCCACTACGTTGATCATTTGAGTTGGTTTAATAAGATACAAGGCATATACTTGTCTAAACTTTGGATAAATTCACAAAGAAGGTTAGTAAGATTAACTAGGAACATATGAAACAGCACCAATTGGAGAGAAATGATCAAATTGAAAAAAGACACGATTTAGAGTTTCTTGATTGGTTGCATACGGTTGGTTTTCCACCTGATTTGATGGTATTCTACGAACAGGATAATTATTCTAACCACTGCATGATGTGTTTCACAATCAATCACTCTCTAAGCAATTAGGAGGTATTCTTCTATGATCACAAGATCAAATATATACTACCAATACATGTAACAAAAAAACTGATCAAAGTATATCTTCTTTACAAAGAAGAATAAATCGGTACACCAGGTAAGGTTGCTCCACAATCAACAGTAAAATTGTTACCCGTGACATATTCAGAAGAATGATAAATTAGGTAACAAGCGAGAGATGTCAATGCAGGATCCGAAGCAACCAAACTTCTCAAAGGGTTTATTTTCGTGATCACATTATTCAGCCAAGCTTTTTGTACTAACTTTTCAGTGATTTCAGATTTGAAAATTCCAGGAGATATTGAATTCAATCTAATTTTGTGTGCACCCAATTCCAAAGCCATGACCTGTCAAACATCATTGGACAAAATGATTTTAATATGCCACTGTTTAATTATTATTATTGTTATTATTATTATTATTATTATTATTATGAATATAATCAGTAAATGACATATTGAACATTTTACAGAGCTATAAGTTAATCGTTTTTTACTTTTGTCTATGAATTAACATGTGAACTTCTGAACTCTCAGGAAATTTCTATTTTTTTGCCAATTTCCCTGTGTAGACGACAAAGCTCGCTATTCTATAAAAGAGGAGTGCTATCAATACACTATTCTCAACACACACTTGTTGATCGGTTAAAATTAAAATGGGTCCTAAATTTAGTGGGACCTGTTTGAATTTCAACTAATTAGAGAGGATGTGTTAAATAGTATGTTGCTAGCATAACTCTTCTATACAAAACTGGATCACAACTATCGAGGTAGACACTACATGACTATGAAGGATCCCTATCAATGTATAATCAAGGTAAATTCAGTATAAACATGCAGCCAAACAATATATGTATATCAATGACAGAAACGTGTAAGATGATGAATTACCCAAAACTAGTCCTATGTAAGCAAGAGTTGCAACTATCTACCTTGTGCAGTGACTGCAGGAACTCCATGCTTGCACAAGGCCTACACCCCAACCACCACAGCCCATGCACCTTGGAAAATTAGATGATTGGTCATCCACATGACCAACTGATAAGACCGACTGATCCGACACAGCTTTCTGAGTAGCATTAGGATGCTTCCATTGTGATACATTAGTTTTTGTATTGTAGTAATACTTATGACCTTAAGCAAAAATAAAAGAAAATAAGATAACTTACAAAATTCATAAAAATGGGGGAAAAGGGAAACAAGAGAATTTGAAAGTGTATTATGCTTCTAATATTTGTTAAACAATGTGTTAAAATTAAGAAACTTCAGATATTCTTGTAATTGTACAACTTCCTAGATTGATTGATATTACTCCTAAAGTATACAACTTCCTAGGCTATTGCTTACTAAATACGCATTCAATGTATTTATTGTAAAACCATCATAAATACAAGGTGTGTGATCTCATTATAGACACACAGTTTTACATATGCAATCAAGTCATGGCTAAACTGATCCAAGTCCCAACTAATCCAAAGAGGCAAAGACCATTGTCTTGTGTTCAAATATTTTATTTTATCTTGAGTACAAACAGGAATACATACATAACATGATTACAAATAATTAATGGTCAATACAAAAACAAAAATCGTAATGTTTTCACAAAGTGAATTTGCATGCGGAATAAAGTATATTTAATAGTTGCATAACCGAAATACATGCAAAAAGGCCAAACAAATAAAAAATCAAACATCAGAACATTTAAGATTAGTTTGTCTGTCATTTTTTTTCAATAAACTTGTTGAGAATTGAGGTATACCTTTTTATTAAACTTTACAGACACTAGTTTGGTCAAGTAATTTGTCATTAAGAGATTCAATAAGTTAATTGTGTTTTTATTTTGGCTTGTTCAAAAAAAAAAAGTTAATTGTGTTTTCTAGTATGTTATATTTTTAGCAGGATTATGCCTCCTTTTCTATGGGCCCCTACTGGTGACCAATGCTATTTCCAAACTGCCAATACAGCTGATCCCCAACCAAGAAGAAGGGGTGGAAATATCTGACAACCTATGTAACACTAGGATTTAGATAGTGTATATTTATTATAACTTCTCACTTAAACTTTACAAATGCTGACATAGTGGACATGGTTTAATTTATCACTTACAATGAGGGTCAGACCTATTGACCCACACTTTATTTCATTAAAAAAAAGTAATATACCTTCACAAGTCACAATAAGTCAGTCCTTGACATTGTTATTATTCTTTTCTTGTATATGCTCATCTAAATTAAGAGACATTACAGCATGTAGTAGGTAAAATAATAAGACAAGTAATTTTAATTTTACAATGCCCAATGCATTAGAAGAAACTAAATATTTGCAGTGAATCTAGGTTTTGTCCTGTCCTGCTTGTGTGGAACAGATTTTACTGATTAACTGTTGTAGTTTTGGTATTTATAAAGTCTAAGTAAAAAACTGTCACATGGTGTTTTTTCTAGACTAACCAAATTAGGATATCAGAATTGTCAACAATTATATTTAATATCTTAACAACAATGTTTAGACAACGGTCACCGTAATGGAGATTCCTTACCAAATAGAAGCAGAATTGTGTGATGTGCCTCCGTCAATGAGTTTTTCCTTCTATGATTCATTAATGTTTGCATTCTTATGTTATTTTTAAGATAAGAGGTTGCATCATCCATATTCTCGATTGTCTAAGTTCAATAAGTGTTCCCGATAAAAGGGAGAGTAAAGAACAGAAGGAAGAAAGAACAGGAACAAATTTAAAGTAGCAAGGCACTAAATTTTTCCACTACCAAGCTTAGATTTCTTTCAAGTGTAACAGTAACCAACTATAGATGTGTGTACTTGTGTCTGTGTAAATTCATTTTCTTTCTAGGAATAAGATCTCCAGATGATAGCTTTATTTTTGAAGCGGCAATTGCAGAAAAGCTTGAGAAGAAACAACTGATACATTACAGACCGCAATTGCAAGAAAAGTAGTAATATCGAGAGCCACAAAATCCATTATACATAAGAAATCCCAGTTGCTAACCAGAATTTAAAGCCGTTATTTAAGTTGCAAAATTGGTTATACTTGATAAAAATAAAATGATAACAGTAACAACTCTCATAGGCAGGAATTCCTACTAAACAATCAGAGAAAATATTTAATTGAAGTACTAATCTTAATCAAGAGTATAGTTGTTATGCTTATTTTTATGTTAGAAACATATAGCAAATGAAACTCATAAATGATCAAATGCAACAGCAGGATGTTTAAGTGATGAACCTGTTGTTTCATCCAATGCCTCCACCCAACTTTCTGGAAGACCCAAACACGATGTTGATTGCTCTGTTAGGGATGCTTCACAGGGCTTTTCCCATTGACTCTTCCCGGTACTTTCATTATAATAATAGAATGCACCACTTCCTGGATCTTTTGCTTCCACCTACATGACAAATTAGTGATTAATATGTGATAGTAAACAGTAGGGTACAAATAAAATATAAAATCCTCAAGAGTTAGAAAATGATAAAAGTCTTGTAATTTAAGCTTGGAATGGGAGATGAATTGTAAGCAATTATATACCTTTATACCTAATCATGAACTTCAATCTTAAAATGCAGAATTTCATTATCAGAGTGGAAACCAACATCTGACTCATCCTCTTTCAAATATAAGATGGGGTTATATTCATCTTAATCCATCCATGTATACCAAATTTTCAGTCAATAAGAATTTATATACCTTTTTGGTTTTTCGAACAATTAGTATACAAGATTGCAGTGATTACTAAACATGGGGCTGCGACGATACCCTAATTATTTATAAAAGTTCATACTAATTAGATTTAGGATAGCTGTTTACAAGACATGATGATAAGAACCAGAACAGAAAATTGAGTCATTAATGGATAAAACAGTGAATAAAGGGGAATGCATCAGTATTATTCATGGAAATGGAAAATCGTGCCTGTGGAATAACATTCACACTTCCATCGGCTACGATCCTACCGATAAGAATACTCTCTCTGCTCTAACTCACCAATGACTTCCAAGATACCCTCTCACTCTCCTTCACTCTCAATATAGCAGGATTCATGACACAACTAATCCATCCCACTTGCACATCAGCGTTCTCCCTTTTCCTCTTCTTTTTATTGACATAATTTCCCCACCCTATGGGCTTGGGCAGCTGATATGGTATCAGCCCATTTGAGCCCCCATTCACATTTCGGTCCTAACACATGAAGAGAAATTTAACACCTAAGGAAAATGTTTATAATAAGTGATACATACCCATCCTAGAGGCAACTTTTCATTTCCCATAAATTCACCTGAAGTACCTTTCTGAAATTAAAAATCAGGTAAATCGTAAGTTAAATTATCAGGTTGAAAATAACATACCGTAAAATATCTATAAAACATGAGAACTGAACATCAAATTCTAATTAAAAATGCAGCATAAATATAATATTTTTAAAAGTTTGAACATCACCCCAACCCCCAAAGAAGGCAAAAATATATAAATTAACTAGAAATAACAAAACTAAAAGCTGGTGGATAAGATGGGAAAAAGAATCATGGTAACAATGGTAAGCTAAAACCAATATTCTTACAAGATCTGCGGTATGTCTATCATCTTTAAGAATACCCCGAGCTTTTAACTTCTGCTTGAGGTACTCTGGCAGTTCTTTAGCTGCAGGTTTCTGCTCTGAACATCTATCAAGTTTAGATTCAGGCTGACAGATGCATCGTTACCTACTCCACGGTTTCGGAAGCAACAAAATTAATGTAAAATCACTAGTTCAGTTACTGCAATGTCCAAAGGATGCAGCGGATGACTAAAATAATTTTGGAATCAAGTTTACCAGCATCGTCAGCGTTAAGCTTGGGAACATCATTATAGGCACCTTTGCCAGGTACACCATATCCATTACCGATTTCTGTGTTGCCTGATATAGAAAATGAAGGCATATATATCACATGGACTCTTTATATGTGTAATACAATTATAGAAGAAATTAATCAATAACAGTGAACTAGTAAGAATTATGGGAAAAAATATAAAACAAATTGTGGTCTAGTCTAAAGCCATAGAGTAATATCTGTAACCCTTAAGAGTCAAGACATATTAGTCGAATTTCTTGCTTTATCCTTTAAAAACCTATAAACCCCAAAGTGGAAAGGTTCACTTTGAGGAGAGAGTTCACAAGGCTCATCTATACATAGCTTCCTCTATTTTCTTCGTTTGATTCAAATGTTTTCTCCCCTTGTTTTTTTACATTATATTTCAGTCATACATTTATTATTGCATTGTTTATGTTCTCTTCCGGTTAGCACTTGTTGCTCTAACAGCAAAAACAAGTTTACAAATATGGAGACTGCCTGACTTTTCAACTAGTGATGATTGACAAAATTGGAATCAGTAGCATATTCTATAAGAAAGAGATGAATATGAGAATTGTCCAGGGATGAGTAATGAAACAAAAATTAGTAGAATTTTGGTAAAGTGTGAATAACTCGGTTCTTTGATTCTAACCAAACTAAAAAATGATGTTAGCAACAGCAGTCGTCGGTCAGTCTACATCCACACAAGTCAATGTCTTGAAAAGTGATTCTCCCCAAGTAAAAATCATGTATATGATTGGTACAGAGTGGGAGGCACTTCTGGTTCAGGCTTTCATGAATTACTCCCATCCCTTGCACCCATTTTTCTTTCTCCAATGGGTTCACATTCAAACTGTTTTGTAGCAATTGGACCCGATAAAAAACTGTAGTTGTCTTGTCACAGAAATGAGCAATACAATGTGTGGGAGGCTCGTCAGATGCCAGTCTTACTGTTGCCAACATTAAAACCCCATCTACAGGTTTTGGATCTGAAAGATTTCTATCTCCCATCATCTTAACCTCCTTCTCTGTGGGAAAATGTATTTCATCAATTCCATTCATATCATAGACTTTCAAATCTTTGCTAAAATGCTTTATAGCTTCACGCTTAGTGGATTCGTGCTTTTCTGCTAATGTCAAGATACAAGAGAACCTCAGGTGATAACTTACAATAGTTTTGATCACCTTGAAGTTGTGGCAACAGCAGAAGAAGTCAAGCCACCTTCTTGCTATGCCGGCATACCATTTGATAATATCGGCATCCTCAAGAGCAATGAGGAAATCAATAGGCCTTGGACGACCCATATGATTCGTAAAAGCAACCAACCTCACAGCTTTTCTTATGAGTCCTACTGGTGCATCTACTTTTATACAGAACCTAGTCAAATCCTCAACTGTTCCTTTTGAATATTTTTGTTCTTCCTCTTGGTTTTCTTTCCTTTCTTTGTCCTCAATTACTTTCCTAAGTTTTACAGGATTCAAATGTTTATCTACCTGTTCTTGGAACTTATCATAAGCAACAACAAGGTCAGGCGGTAACTGATCTCGAATGTGTCTCAAGGAAAGGAAATCACCGGCTGTTAAACTCCGATGCCATTCTTGACACTCATCCACACTCCCCAAGAACTCTTGCACTACTTCATCTGCCCAAGATTTAAAAATTTCCCGGACTTCGTTTTCAATCCTAAAATCAAACTTAAACCCATCACTCTGCTTCATCTTCTTATAAACATGATTAAATATCTTCAACCCCAATATCCTCCTATTCCTCGCCCTAGCATTTCTGAACTCAATAGCTCTAACTTCCTTTTGCCTAAGGTACTTCTTCCGTGCTCGGATCGCTTTCTCTGACATAGGTGGGTGTAAAACCGAGGGCAGAACAGCCTGCAATTCCATCCCAAGAAACTCAATCTTCTCCGACACCGCGCTATGAATAGCCGTGTTCAATTTATCAACCCGCAAACTCAAACCAAGCTCCAAACTTTTAACAACCTTCATCTTCAAGTCCATAGCCAACAACTTGGATCCCCCCGAAGTAGCAACGAGTATCTCATCCAAATATCTAAGCGCATACACCTTAACCGGCTTATAAAACACATCCGATCCCAAACTAGAACCAACTATCTTCGTATTCAATTCACGATTCTCTTGATTTTCTCGAAGCCTCGTCTCTTGAATCTCTTTATCAAACCCATCAAAATAAACATTCATCAAAATAGAACACAAACCACATTCCTGAGGAAGCCCTTTTCCTAACCAATTACCACCCAATTCAATCACCAAAACCTTACATTCAAACAACCTCTTAATAAAATCAATAAAAACACAATCTTTGATCTTACGTTCAACAAAAAAACACAACTTTTCAACATGGGCATGTTCAAATCTATGAGGCTTAAACCTAACAGTAAACCACCAAGTAGGATTCTGAAGAGTGTTCTTCAAATACCTTATAGCAGTGTGTCTTCCCATCCCAACACGTCCACCATAGCAAAAAGTGACGAATCTTTCATCGTAAACAGCTTCCAATACCATCCTAACGGCTTCAATAACAACCTTGAGTTTCAAATTGGGTAAAACCAAGGAAGAACCGTTTTGGGTGATTTTAAAGCAGCATGCAGCCACATCGAACCGGTTTTCACGAAGCTCTTGAACGAGGGAGTCTGGATGAAATGGTGTGTTTTGGGTTGTGGAGATGTTGTGGGAGGCAGTGAAAAGGACGGAGGGTGAAGCGACAACGTTTTGGAAGAGGTTAGTGAAGTTGGTGGCATTGGTGTAGTTGTTTAGAATTAGGGTTTTGAGCTGGGTTCTTGTGAGAGGTTGTTGTTGTTCAAGTTTGGGAGAGGAGTGAAAGAAGGCTAATTTGTGTGTGTTTGAAGTGATGATTCGTCTCATACGCAGTGATGTCAGCATGAAAGGCAATCAGTGGCAGAGCCAGGACCTTAGGTCAGGAGGTTCAAATTTTTAAACTTTAATCCTCCATAACTCCTACAACAACCAACACAATAACAAACTTTAAGATTCAACTTAGGTATGTATGATTATGAAATAAAAAACAAGATTCTTTCAACACAAGTTGCAAGTTGGAGAGCATGTTTGGGTAAAAATGTTGTCATAAAAAATATACTAACTATTATTAACTATGGGAGTATGAACAAAAGTTGAAAACAATGTCACAAAAAGTGTAAAATTAGAAGATTATTGAATGAGTAAAATTAGAGTAAAACAATGTGACATAAACTGCAAATTCATAGAACACTTGAGTTTTATAAATTGAGATCAAAGTTGGATTCATAATTTCTGGACACTATATTCATATAACACGGCAATATTCCTACTAGTTTACAAATAAGCCAAACAATTATCCAATCAATTTAACAACACAAACATATCATTAGGACCCTCAATTGCATATTCAATCAAATAAAGATTTTTAATTGGATTACCTTAGTGGTAGATTCAATGTCTTTGAAGTAGGGTGGAAATAGTGGTGGTTCGCTGCAACAGATTTTTGAGATAGAACTCAAACGTGAATGTAGATGGAAGGGTTGGGTGGTGGCGCGGCGGAGTTTGGTGGTGGTGCTACCGCCGGAGTGGATGAGAGAACAAACTCAATCGAATAGAAATGTTGGCACAATATGACGTTGGTGGAAATGCAGGGAAATGAAAATGATGAACATGGACATCAAGACTATGACAATTTGACTTTATGGCATAAATAGTTTATTGATTAGTGAATCGTTATAACTTATTTGAGTTTCTGTGTTTTGTCTTTTGTTAACTATGTAACTTACTTTGGTTGTAAGTCTCTTGTATTTTTGATTTCCTACAATGTTTAGAACATACTATGTTTTAAAGTACCATTGTTTAATGTATGAGTTAATTTGAATTTGGATTGGAATTAACTTGAATTGTGCTGAAGTGAAGAAATTAACTTGCAAACTTGCAGCTGTGAAGATAATTTTTTTAATGTACGAAATTTAAATAAAAAAAAATGACAGGATCTTTTTTTATCAAAATTTCATTCATAATATAAATTTTGGTCATAAATATTTTTATATAGATCAGGTCAATAGTCATGCGGTCTGACCAGTGACCCACTGGTTCAACCATTGACCCAGTACCTTGATCAGGTCAATCACCGATCTGGGTTTTAAAACATTGACACCACTAGCTGATAAAACAGAAACAACAACAAATGAAGGATGCTTTATAATCAATCTACCGGTTCAAAATTGCAAAGCGTTCAAAAGACATAGAAAATTGCTTTTCTCACATTCAAGTTTGCTTGAAAACACATTGAATTGATGAAATTACTCTAACAGTAGTTAACTATCGTTCTGCTTTTTCAGCGGTAGTTGGATAGATCGTAACGGTAGTCCGTTGAAAGTAAAATGGTATTTTTAATTTGTTTTTAAAAAACTTCACATGTAACAAAATCAATTTTCAAAGACATGTATGTTGTGCCAAAGCCCAAATTGTAATTTAGGAGCATTCAATTAAGACTATTATTTTTTTCACCTTATGTTATTCTCGCGTGTCCTATAAAATTTCCGAAAATGTCTTTGGGTTTTCGGATTATAAAATCCGAAAACGTCCAAACTATGTTCGGATTTTATAGTCTGAAATATGCTTATGTATAATCAGAATCTCTCTCATTTCTGCAGTTTTGAATTTTGTTTTTAAAAACAGCAAAAAAATAAAGTAAAAAAAGATAAAAATCTATCAAATAAAATCATAAAAATAACACCAAAAAATTCTAAAAATCAAATAAAACTAATGCAAATTTTTTCGGTTTTTCCTAAGAATATGAAAAGAAAAAAAATTAAAAATGGGTCTAGACGATGAAATTTTGGATTTTAAGGGGTGGAATCCCGTAAGAATTCCCTTCTACAGAAGTCTTGATCCTTGATTTTTTTTCCTTCTGATTTTACGGGGATGTTTCGAAGCAATATGATCAAGTAGCCCGCGAAAACCAGATTTTTGACTAAGAACAACTAACAATGACTTAAAACAGAAGAATGAGAGTTATGAAGATTAATATTGTCCTTAAATTGGTTATCCCTGTTACAAACAAACTCATAATTTGTGCTGATATAGTTCGAATTATAGAATCTGAACTGTTTTCCCTCTGAATTCATATTTTAAAATCCGAAAATCACATGGTCATTTTTCGTAAAAAAAACACAGGACGTGCGAGAAGGTGATAGGTGGAAAAAGAAATATTAAATAGCTTTGTCCCGACAAAATAAGAATAGCTAAACAATTTATAAAAGAAAATAGATTTTCGAAATTTTATGCAGGTAAAAAGATATGCATGCAAAAGTAAGCCGTTGTTTCACTTCTGGATTTTATTTGTCAACTCACATGAATCCACAAATAAAATGGGCGACAAAAATTTTACAACAAATTAATCAGTGCAAGCCATGGATTTTTTATTTACCCATTTCGTTTTTCTAGAAAAGATAGGTAATTTAGTGAACATTGACTAAATATCGCATGAGCTAAGAGAGAAATTTGATGCAAACTCCAAATTCCATTTGATATTTAATCTATTTCCTTAAATAGTTGAATATACCACATTCACAAAGATAAAAGAGAGAATTTCACTAGCAAAATCACCGTTGAAGATATATTAATTGTGTTTCATTTAATTAATTTTGATAAGCTGAAACAAATGATTAATGAGCTTCACTTACAAACGAATCATTGTTCTTATGAGCTTAGTTCAGTTGGTATAAACAATACGTGATATATGTAAAGTCTGAGGTTTAAATTTTAACCACCACAAAGAAAAAAACGAATCATTAAGAAAACTTAAATTGAATTTTTGAATAGAACACTTACACAAATTTTAATTATCTTTCGGATAAACTTTGTATTGCCGAAAACTTTTCTCCTAAAAGTTAGCATATAACTATAACTCTAAATTACCCTTCAATTTTATTGGCTTAATTAATGAGGTGGTCCCTTAAGTTATTTGTTGGTTACATTTTAGTCCCATAAGTTATTAACGTTACAATTTGGTCCCTTTAAGCTATCTTCCGTCAACCAAATAAATCGCCACCGTCAAAACCGTTAACCCAATGTCTAAGGTGGATACAGATTGCAAGTTGTCAAAACATAAAGTTAAGTCCTTTGAGGTATTAGCCCTTTGAGTATACCACATCTCCGAGGTATTATCCCTTTGAGTATACAGTTAAGTCCTCACAATTTTGTCGTTTGTAATTGGCGTTTAGACGAATAGAGGAGTGAGTGTTTATAAACTACTCTTAACCTTGACTATCAAACAATGTCATATTTTTTTATGTACGGAACAGTAGCCTCAAGTTAAGGCTAAAAGGCCGGTAGGTTAGGCCCTTACTAACTAATGCGTCAATGTTTCGACCTCAAGTTCATGCTCCATATTTCTTGAGTATATGTGGGTCTTGTGTAAATTCTCTGAGTATTATAAACTCTCAAATACCATATTCGATTCCTATCCCCAACACCTCTCGTAGGTCACACTAAATCATGGGAGTTTCATGTATAAATTTGGTAGTAAACATATGAATGTTGGGATGTGTACATAAGAGTGTCTTGCATTCTTAAAAATAAAACAGCACGAAATAATTCTCATATATATATATATATATATATATATATATTGAGTTAACTTTACTGATGTGAGATGATGATTAATTAAACCAATTCTAATTTGTTAAATAAACTTAGATCTCCTCTCAAAAGATAGCTTAAAAAGATGAGTGTACTCAAAGATATTTATACACTCAACCAAAAAATAATTGAATCAAACCTCGGCTAGTAATCAGTCAGTAGGTAGTGTGTGAAGAACATATGAAACAAGGATATCATGATGCAATAAAGCAACAAAGTGAACTGATTGCATTTTCTTCCTTCTACTAATGAACAAATCGTGGAATGGGGTATAAAGTTTTCCCCAAAATAGGTCATCTATGCTAGTTTAGATAACAACATAAATCTGTGACAATTTAAAAAGGAGCACATGGGGCACGCAACTGAAGCATCTGGTCACCTATTAAATTGACGTGTTTCAACTCAAACATCGATGACTCACAGCATGAACACGATTTTTATGTTGTTGAGGGAAGCATGAACACTTATAATATGTGGTGGTTGGAGGATAACCTTGGTCACGTTTTTCTGTTGTAACTATAAAACTTGGTATAAAGACGTTACAAAGTAAAATAATTGGTCTTTTTGTAAAAATAAAAATAAAAAAAAAATTAAAATAAGGATGTTTACACAAGACCCACATATACTCAACAAATATGGAGCATGAATTTGAGGTCGAAACATTGATGCATTAGTTAGTAAGGGCCTAACCTACCGGCCTTTTAGCCTTAACTTGAGGCTACTGTTCCGTACATAAAAAAATATGACATTGTTTGATAGTCAAGGTTAAGAGTAGTTTATAAACACTCACTCCTCTATTCGTCTAAATGTCAATTACAAACGACAAAATTGTGAGGACTTAACTGTATACTCAAAGGACTAATACCTTAGAGATATGGTGTTGTAGACTTGGGTGAGAACAAGTTCAAAACATGTGAGTTTTATGCTAAAGGTTAGTTTAATTGAAGATATTTTATTAATCTCATTGCAGCATATAAAATTAGGTAGCTCAGTCCATCAAGAAAGCAGAAAAGTCTCCCCCCTCCAAGTTTTATCAAAGTTATTGAAGTTTAGTCTAGTCTAAAGTTTAAAATTTGTCCAGAAATGTTGAAAAATTGTAAATAAAGTAACGCAGCTTGATATGGAAAATATATTCCTTTTCCTCTAAATGCTACTACACTTTAAGGTCAATAAAATTGGAGGGGAACCATTAACAATATACTAGCTACCATCAAGCACAAATTTTTAAAGAAAAAGGGTGAGCGTATCATAATCACATTATTGATCATAAAACAAACTAACTTGGTTTTTCTGATGCAAATCAGATAACAACTATCCTTCCTTACTCTACAAGTTTTATTTATGAATTTTGTTTTTAGAGTGTCTTATAAGCAAATTAATTACTCTACACATAGCAATTAGTTAATTGGTTGCATTTGTTGACGAAACAAGTTAAGATTTAGTGCATGCTTTGGTATGATTTTTCTTTCACAAGATATGTCAAGTACCAAGTTTTTATTGACTTTATTTTAACTGATAATACAAACCATGCACAATTCGATTTATCAAAGTATTCTTCAATTCTAAACCCATAGGATTGAAAATAGAAATCATAGGGGAAATCCTATGGTATATTGCAAACTTTTAAATAGGTTGGAGAGCTAGGAATTGAAAACATTATTTTTGAGCTAGACCCTAAAATAAGAATGAATTGATTTAACCATATTCAAGAGGATTCTTCAGAGTATAAATATATGGTCGATGATTTTAGTAGAATGTTTTTATATTTTGTTTAATTCATCCTTACAAAATTAAATTCTAAGGTGAGGGATACACCATACGCGACTATTTATAAATTACTTTTAGTATAGATCATCTTTTTTTATTTTTGAAAAGTAATATGATTAGAAAATTATATCATCTTAGATTTTATATTGAGTTTAATTTGTCTTTACAAAATCAATTTATAAGTGATTACTCTACTATTGCAGATGTAGCGTGATGTTGTAGCTAGTAGCGACAATTTGATTTGGAGAGATTAACTTTCTCAAAATGTAACGTTCCCGTAGTATATGTAGTTCTTGAGAATCCAATTGGAATGAGTACAAATACTCTTTATAGACTCTTTTTAGATTCATTCTATTTAAAACATGAAACTTGAGTTTTTCTCGACATTAAGGAGGGTTAATTATCTTCTATGTTTAAGCAGAGTTCTTGTAGAGCAAAACCAATATAGGTACTTACATTCTAGATAAAAGTGATTACATATGCATGTTATTATCCTACTTGTACTTCTCACATTATTGAAAAGTGAAACTAAAGAAGGAATGTATAAAAACAAAAGAAGGAATGAATATAGAAAAATGAAACTAACATTGTGAAACTGAGCTATACATAACAATACGTGTGTTGTTGTTCTCACATCCATTGTTTCTTAGAAACACATGGAAATGATCAAAAAATCCAATGTTAGTTAACTATCGTCTGTTTTCTATTTTGAAGCCAACAATAGTTAACTACCGTTGTTGTTTTTTATCATTTTCATGTGTTTCTAAGAAACAATGGACGTGAGAACAACAACTTTCTAACAATACCATAAAATTGAGCCATAAAACATAAATTGTTCGAACTAGAAGAAAACCTAGTTGTAGAAACTGGCCTACAGATTGTAAAAAAAAAAAAAAAAACTTCGCAAGATTAAGGTTAAAAGAAGAGGAAAAAAAAAATCACCAATTGGATTTAGACATTACAAGAAGACCATTTCTTTTCCCACAATTTATCACGTGCCCTATGAATTTCAGATTATATGATCTGAAAAGCATAAAACATCCTCCAAAACCCTCCAAAGTACACCATTTATTTAGATTTTATCATCCGAATAGGTTGCACAAGAAGGTTGAAGGGTGATATAAGAAATTCTCTTACAAGAATGGGACTAATCAATTAATTAAAACTGTCCAATATCATCTGCAAGAACCATTCTACTAAGAGGACTAGGCCCAAGTCTCTTTCTCCTCATCACACTCCTTTTCCTAATAACTTCCATTTGATTTCTTCTTCTAATTTGCATCATAGCCTCTTCCTCAATAACAAACCTTTTCATTAAAACATCATCAGTCAATGATTTACCCCTAAAAACCCTTCTTGATCCCTCTGTGCTAAGCCTAGCACTATGAGTTCTAATCTCATGTGATGTTGTTGGCAATGGTTTTGATGATCTAGGATAACTATTGCTTCTTCTAGGTGGAACCTCATTTTTCAAAATCTCATTATAGGAATAAATAGGTGCACAAAGACAAACCCTTGTAAAAGATGTTGCTACCTTTAGAGATTTACATTTTCTTAGCTTGGTCTTATTGTTATTAGAACTTTGTGTAGGAACTTGAGGGGATTTTGGAATTGCCTTCCATAAAGTTGAATTATTAGATGTGGAAATTTCTGTTGGTTTTGGAATGATTCTCCATAAGCTAGTTACTTCCATTGCTCTTTGATACCATGGCTTCCTGCATCTTGAAATAAATTGAATTTCATGATGCATTAGTACTTCTTGAGATGGTGTAGCTACATTCATTTTAGAACCAATTATGCAAGGGGAAAATAAATTGAATTTTTTTTATAACCTCCATGATTTGTGTCTTGTAACAAAGTCAATCTAAATTTATAACTATGCCAGAATGGAAATTCCAAATTTAGATTCAATGTTGAAAAAACCTATAAAGCAGGTAAGCCAGAGAATTGATTTGGTCAAAATCACAACTATATGAAATTTTTAGAATAACAGCTATAATTATATGAAGAAGTTAATGCTATTGCTATTTGCTAACTCAATTCTTTACTAACATGGGAAAGTGTTAAATTTAGTTTAGGCCTTAGAGGAATAATGTGAGCATTTTCTCAACAATCAACTGCAAAAAAAGAATTAAAACCTTTATTATAGATGATCATACTAATTATAGAAATATTTATTATTTGCAAAAAAGAATATACTAATGCACTAAGCTAAAATTCTCAAGAAGGGAAGTATAGTATGTATAGTATAGTTTACCTTGTGTTTGAATCATTCTTCGGATCTTGCATGAACAAAGAAAACTGAAAATATGAAAGAGGTGGAGGAAGAGAGCAAAATATTTTCATTTGTATTGTTAAGAGTGAAGAAGAGCTTTTTTGGTTCAGTTTGTGACTTGGCAACGTGCTTCTATCCTTTTCTGTCATTCTTTATTGTAACCCAACATCTATCTTTTGCTTTGGCTGCCATGATTCCTTTTGAATTATTTTTTTGTTGTTGAAATATTTGAAATTTCAAAGTTAAAATGTTACTACTTTTAATGTTATAATGTTACTACTAGGTGGCCCCTATCTCTTCAAAAAGAGTAAGGGTACTGTTATTAAATTCTAAAGCCTTGATCATATTTCGTCCCTTAATCTTTTATGATTGCCATGAAGAGGAGACCATGGAGGCCATTATATAGTATGAGACATGCGTGGCCTGCCTTTATATTGAAAAATTATGTGATGCTTAATCATAACTCATTCTTCATATCACTCCTTGTGAGGTAATTATATAAGTAGACCAAACTTAGTAGTAATATATTAATGGAGATATTTAGTAAAACCAAAATTCTATTTCTTTCATTTATCATTTTTTTAATATGTTTGAATGATCAAATGCGAAATGGTCAACCGTGATAGTTATTGTAGGACGACGGAATGGATTACATTTGATTTCATGTATACTATTAAGTATGTGTTCTTTGTGCGACAAATCCACCGCCAACGTGAGTTAAAAAAATAAAAATAGCAATTGAAGCTTTCACGAAACCACCACTACAAACGTGAGTATAGAACTTGCATCGCTAAACCAAACACATTAAATTGTAAATGCTATGCGATCTTGCATACAAGTAAAACTATCATAATTATATGTAAGATATTCTTGTAAAATTTTCTTGTCCTTTTTCAAATTACAATATTCATTAGTAATTATTTTTTTATCAAAATACTCTTAACTAAATGAAGTGAATTAAAAGATGAATCATTTATGTCTCTATTATTAGTTGAAGTATAATTTTGAAAAGAGAATATATTGTTGATAAATTTAATATCAATTTCCCCCCAAATTCTTGTGCATTGATAAAAGGAACGTAAGGACGATTGTGCAATATATATATATACTGACACTAAAAAAGTTGTATGAAATTAGAAGGAAATTTTATAGCTATACAGGTATTTGCAATTAAAATCTTGTCTCAACAATATTATCCCATACACATCAATGTCATCTTTGTTCCAATTCAAAGTATATCCAGAAAAGGAGCCATAATGTCCTTTCATGTGGACATCAGCTAGCATATGAAAAACACTCAGTGTCATGCATATATTGAAGGAATGGTTTAATTCCAATAAATGTGAACTTGTGATGTGCAATTATTGCACAAGCTCCTGCACCTTTTCTGTTTATAATCATAGTGGGAATTTTTATAGAGAGTAGACCAATTATTTTTTCTGTGTGGCCAAAAACCATGTGTTATTGATTAACTCCTGAGTTTGTTTTACCATCTACCTAAAGTCATATTAATTTGTGTCCTTAGGACACATGTTAACCATTAATGTCATTTCATTAGTGGTAAGAATTTATTAAAAAAAATTAATATTAAATATTTTGAACAATAAATTAACACAATTTCCAATACATAATTTCTTTATTTTTTGGTCAAGTAGTCCAGTGGTTAGAATTCACCTTATAAGGTGAATAAGTGGGGTGTCCAGGGTTCGAACCCGGGCCCCTGCATATAATAATGTATTGTCTTACCAACTGAGTATGCTCACAGGACTCCAATACATAATTTCTATTAGTGAAATTCTTAACATGTGCCCTTAACATAACAAATCGATTTTTAGTCCATGTAAATATATCGATTTTTATTTTCATTTGTTTTAAAATAAATTTGTTTTTAGTCTATTCCTATAGACCTTTTTTTTGGCGTTTTGTATTAATCTAAAAATTCGTATGTATTGAGATTGATGCCAGTAATATTTATTTGTCTTTATTTTAAAGAAGTAAAATCAAATATTTTACATATCATAAAGACTAATTTTATTAATAAATTTTACTGAAGCTAAAGGAAACATCAAAACCAAAAAGTTTTATTTTTGTTAGGACTAAAAATAAAATATATCTTTAAATAGAGACTAAAACTAAAACTCTCGGACCATAGTTAAGTCTAAGTTTAAATATTTCAAGATATATCCACTATATGGTTATAATTATTCTTGCTACTTGATATATATTTAAATTCGTTAAAGGTTTTGTGGTGCTGTATATTTCTATCCCAAAACTCCAAAAAGCTGCAACAAAGTGAAAAAGACATTATGATTGGAGATGTTGGTTGGCATCTTGGCAAATGTCATTCAATAAAGATTGTGAATAGGCCATAAGGTAATCATGTAATTAGTATGTTACATGCAATTAATTTCATACAAAAAAAAAAATAGGTTACATGCAATAAACCTTGAAGCTTAAATGGTTTTTTTATAAGAGTTTCACATTTGCTATTAATATCATCAATTTAAAGAGTGGTCAAATCTACGGTGTATAAAGGACACGGTCTTACATCATACATAAAAAAGTTTTTACCGTTTGATCAATAAATCTCGTTATTAGATTAGATGAAATATATGAGATTTAATAATTTAATTATAAAAAATAAACTTATGCATAATGTAATATTATTTTGCTTGTGCATAATAAACAAGCTTGAAAGAGTATAACACCACTAGAGGACCAGATTCATAATGTTTTATTTGCATATAACCTAGACATTAATTTCTTATATAATCTATGGTGTTGTTACTAGTATTACTATCATATTGTGTGGCTTGGAGGGGTCAAAAAAGAATTAGAGGTTTCAGACTTTAAGTCATATATCTTTTGCTTTTTAGTACATTGTAGACCATGAAAAATCATTTTGTTCACTTTGAATTGGAACGAAGACCTTCCAATCAAAATCCCAATGAAAGGTATGTTGCCACTATGGTATGGCGTCTGCACTTTTGCGAACTTTACGGAATTTAAGGTCTAGTGAGTATATCAAAATTGCTTTCAAGAAAGAATGAAAAATAGTAACTTTCAGAAATTTATCTCATCTTCCGTGTGATAGAGACGGTAAAAATTATTATACATATAAAGATAAGATTAACATAGTTGATTCTCAAAATAAGTAAACTTGATTCTCAAAATTGTGAACATGGGATAAAATAGTTGATCGACTTGATAAATACATCCTTAAATGCATCAATTAACATAGTTACAATGTTTTTTTTTTACAAAAACATAGCTACAATGTTAATCAATGTTAATTTGTGTTTATTAGTAATTGTTAAAAGATATGATGACATAATAATAAAAAAAATGAAAAAACAGTCTATGATGTGACACGTTACATAAACATGTGGTTTTTAAGTGAATCTCACGTTGATTTAGAAACTAAATCTACGAAGTGAGACTTTTAGTTTACATAAATGTATGGAGAATGAGGCTAAACCTTCTTTGCGTTTTATGAATCTATCCATATTTTAGCTTCTTTTGCCATGATATTGAATTGAACCAAGCCATTAATAAAGTACTCGTTAACGTTGGGTGATATAAAGATCAAGATTACTTAAATTTGACAAGATATGGCCTAGTGTATTATAAAATCCCACAACTTGAAGGTTCATTTAGCTAGTCATGCAAAATTAAAATCAAATAGATAGATTAGTTGGCTAGCATTAGTATATCAAAGATATCATGATAGCATATTCACGTGCAATGTTGTCTCTTATTTTCATTCATTCTCAATCTTCACCAAACCAGTAATTAACCTCACTCTCCCACGAAGGATAAGTAAACATTGAAAACCTTTAAGACCAATCCAAACTATTATCTTTTTTGAAGGAAAAAATAAATAACAGTTTCCTCTTAAAATTGGAGCTACACAAAGCTAATATCTGTCCAGAGAAAGAAAAAAAATTAGTCCTTATTTGTTTTTATTTGTCCAAAAAGTTTGGATTTTGGTGCTAATCTAATTAGGGTCATCCTCGCTTTCTACTCGATGTCTTTGCATGCTTATTTGTTCTAATCATCACAAAATTGTCAGCAAAAAAAAGGAAACAAAAACACCCAGTTTTCACACTAGTCCCCATTTGTGTACGAAACCATATTTTATCCTACTAGATGGTCGACTATAAATTACATAACAGCATATTCATATGCTTGTTAAAAAAACATCATATTCATATCATAGGTCATATTTATAGTTTTTTTAAGCAAAAATTAAAGTACAAATGCATCACATGACAACTGACATCCAACTATGTTAACAATCCAAAACTACCGATTATCATTTGCAATACTCTAATAAATTTATTAAAACAAAAGAAAATGATGAAACAAACATTGGGAGAACTAGGTTAATACCCAAAAAAACACAATTAAGAGATTATACAACAACCATCTCATTAAAAATCTTATCAGAAAACCCCGTAAAAAAAAAATCATGGTGGAAAAAAAATTACAATGCAAAACAACAAAAGCAACATATTTTGATGCTAACAAAATCTAAACTCAAAGGGAGGGCTTATTCTTAATAAAGACATGATACTAGTAGGAATGAAAATTCACCATTACACCCTATCAATCTAAAAACCAAGAGTTGCAAACCTATCAACGCAATGATTTCCTTCTCGAAAAATATGTGAAATCATGAAAGGTGATATCTTAGTGACATCCAAACAATTTAACCACTTGTTCCTTAGTTTCCAAGGAACAATGTTTGGAGACTTAAAAGACATTGTCATCGATTGCGAATCATCTCCAACCAAAGCAGAAACCAACCTTTTTATAAGCAAATACAATAGCCATCATAAAATCTATAAATTTTGCATGAAAAGAAGTAGCATGACCAATGTTGAAACAAAACATGAAAAAAGCTTCTACAGGCAGAAGGATTGGAACACCCTACAGTTGCACCGCCAATGTTGCATTTAATCCAATTAAAAAGAGACGGATGTCAAAAAACTTGTTTCGTACAAGGCACCAAAGGAAGCAACGTATCAGGACTAAGCTAAAAAACCGGTATACTGATCAAATGAAAATGAAGACATAGGGTCGAAAAGTTTATTTTATTTATAAAAAAAATGAAAGTATAGTTCCTCTTCCCCGGGAAACGACATTGTAATACTGTTCTCTCTGACTTATAAAAGTTTAAATAAATGTCAACTTGGGGAATAAGAAAAATAAGCAAGAAATGTTACAGTCACAACAGATTGTGGACTGGTTATCACAGCAGACTGTGAAGTCTTATTCACTGATTATCAGGTTCCCCATGGGACTTCATGTTCCAACCACCTGAACCAGCTTTGCGCTCCCCACGCTTTCTTTTATTCACACAGGTCTTGAGAGCTGATTGCTCTTGAGACGTGCAAGTTGCTGTTGCTACATTATCTGACATGAGAATAGAAACGGAATGTGAACCTTCTTCCACTTCCCTTTTCACCTCCTGAAGCTTCTGGGTGGGATTGTGAGCATCCACTTCCTTTTTCACCTCCTGAAGTTCATGCATCAGAACATTTTCTACCATCTGTGCATCATCGATGTCAAAAGTGAAGATAGTCAGATAAATACAATCACCACCTGTTGTAAGAAGTTTTGTTTTCATTCTACTCTCGGTCCCTTTTTAGTTGCTATGTTAAAGTTATTTACATATACCAAGAAAAACTAATAAATTTTGTTACGTTTGATGAAACTATTTGTATTTTTTCCATAAAACCCTTAACTATTTGTCTCAGTTCACCTTTTCTCTATGCAATAAATAATAGTGAAGGGTATTAGTGACAAAACAATAGATAATGTTGCATTGAACTTTGGAAACCACAAGTAAATAGAACATAATTTTTCTACAAAAGTGACAATTAAAAAGGAACATAACAAATACCTATCAAAATGGAATCGAAATAAATCATATTGGTGGCATACAACAGTTTTCTAGTTCTAGTTATAAACTGTTAGGAAATTGATAAAAATTATATGAACTAAAGGTATGAAATCCAAACTTTTAGAAAACTTACATGTTCACCAGAGTCAGCAACCAAGGCCGATTGGAGGGTGACATCAGCAGCAGCCAACAAGCCAACAGTGCTCTCAATTATATCAGGAATACTGGTAGCTTCTCCAAAACTTGAAACACAGCTGTCAGGAAAGACAAAGTCTGCGAATTCAAACTCATCAGCTGCATGCTGAGATGAATTATATATACCTCCAACTCCAACAGATGCCGTGTATCCATTTCCAGCAGAATTTGTAGGACTTTGAGCAGAGCTAGTCTGCACATCACCATGAAGAATAAGGCTAAAATTCTCTGATGAAGAAAACCTTGAAACATTTCTGGATGTGATTTCACTGATGCCGCTTTTCAGTGTGCGGACCCTACATTGTAGATTTTCAATGTTCTGAAGGAGCAGCTCAAAGGAAACATCAGTGTCAGTGCATTTGAGCAGAGGTTGATCTTCAGTTTTTTCTGTTGAATCGACATATGGCTCTGTGATCACTACACCAAAAGAGCATATAAAAAAACTGTCATGGCTAAAGAATCAGATATACATCAAAATGTGATTACGAGGCAAAATTAAAGGGAGATCACTACTGCCAAAGGTCAATAAAGTGAACGATAAGTCGCCACACACAAACCAGAAACATAATGCAGTTGAATAAAACAGTTTTTTTTCCTCCACATTTTCTCTTAACGAAAGAAAATGCAAGAGATTTTAATGGCACTAGTGAGTGGTGACTTGGCATATCATTAGCAGCAAGCAAGGATTCCAAGTAACATCTACAAAGCATATCATTAGCAGCAAGGATACTAACCCGGATTGTCAAAATCATCATCCAAAGAGCCGTCAGCATCAGACTTCTTATTCTCTACAGTAAGTAAAGGAAAAAAAATCACATGCTTCTCTGAATTGGGGGCAAGCAGTTGGTAAACAATAATGAAACGATATGCAAATCACGTATAAAGATAAAAAAAAAATGCAAAAAAAAATTCATACCGAGATAGGAAAAAAGATAGTGATGTGCTGCATACAATGCTATGTCCGTTGTGTCCTCAACTTTCTTTCGTCGTCTTCTCATTTTCGCCTTACTTCTGTACTGGTGACTTGAAAATGGCAAGGATTTCGAACCAGACTCTTTTAAGGTAAAATGATCACGTGCCGCCGTATGCTTTACCTTGTCATACTCTTCAAGTTCTCTAGTGTACTTTAATTCTTGTGACTCAATTTGCTTGAGTCTTATTTCGGTCCATTTTAGACGCCACATCAGAGGTCGGATGAAGTTCCTCCAATGATCTGTCAACTTCCTCTTCCTATATTTATATAGGAAATCCATACATCAAAATATACATAAATAACTCAAATAACTCCAGTGGTAACAATCATATTGTAACAAACATACAATATCCAAGAATTTCGCTTCACCATAAAACACAATCTAACTAAATATAGTGGTATACCACCATGAATTGATGATTAGCACAAGGAAACTCAAATTAATTGACTCTAAAAAGGACACAAATAATGAATGAACACACAAAGAGTGATGGTAGATTATCCAACAGCGATCTTTACTAGATGTAGAGACAAAATTATTACAGCAAGAGTTAGAACAAAAACTATGGGTGATGAACAGTTGGCTGGTTTAATAGCATAAATCAAAGCATGCAATATCTAAGGATTTGCATAGACGTAACCTAATTTCTTACTGAAGCATCAGACCAAGATTTCACATACCATATAAAGCTGGAGATCGTCTTGTAAATATTGAAATATGCCTATTAACAATCAGATTTGAATATTTGAATGCATAACACTGTTTTCTGATAAACCTTACTCTTTTCAACTAGCTGAAAAATAAAATCTTAACATATTGACCTCGAACTAAGGACTGCTATCTAAGGACTTTTATTTGACTGCATATGGTTTCTTTAATAACTTGAATCACTTCTCAAGTTCTCAACATTTTCATAAGACCAGGGTCCTTTTTCATATATTGATCACTAATAAATGTCCAAGCAAGATAATTTAAGATTTGCAATAAAAATCACCTTGTTCGGAACTCAGGACCAAAAGTATCAGAGGGGCTTGCCGCGCCATTCTCACCAAAGAACTCTGAATCCACTTCAGCATCACTCGATCTTGAACTATTTTCAGCATCAGAGTCTGTATCAGCAAAGGAACTTGAATATTCAGTTGCATCAGGGTCCTCGTTTTTGGTAGATCCAACTTCACCCTTGTTTGTCCAACTCACAATATCGACCTCCGTGTCTTCAAATACTTTAGAACTTGTAGTGCCAAGTTGTTCATCAAGAACAGACTCCACCTTAACGACGGGATTGGCCATGTATCTCAAACCTTTCTCTTCCGCCTTCGTCTTAATTAACGCAAACTTTGGCCCCCTTTTAGTTTACCTGTTCAAAATTAGAATGCATAAACAAATTCAACAAATTAAAAATCAACTTTTTATATATAAAATTCTTATACAATAAATCGAAAATTCTACACACACAGCACAAGCATATGTATGAAAATTAAACATTTCATAGGCATCATATACCTGTCCAGAATTGAATATTAAACATTTTTATCTGAAAAAACTAATAAAGAACCATTGCAAAAGCAGAACAAATTAACAAATTAAAAGGGCAAAAACTGAATTGTGAAATAGGTTGGCAAACACACTCTAATCTTCAGTACATTGCAAAGTCAATCAAAGTCGGTTCTAAATATATATTAAGATACAACAATTAAATTTAATAAAACATTTTATCAACTGAATTTTGATAGATCAGTGAATAAAATCAATCTATCAAATCTAAAGCTCAACTTTGATAAAAAAATAATTGAATTCTTCACACAGAGAAGTAAATAAACTTAAAACAAGCCCAATTATATAAAAAGCAAGCAAAATTTAGCTAACAACAGCATGAAGAAAAAAAAAATTAAGAAAGATATAGAAAAGCATGAGTGCAGCATTCCAATGTGATGTGAATTGAGGTAAGTTAAGATGATTACATTGAAGAGAGGAAAATGAACGTACGTGCATGTATTGGAAGAGAGAGTACCTGAGAAGTGAGATGGTATAGCGGCTGATGGTGGCGCAAAGAGTGAGGAAGTTAACGTTATAAATGAAAACCTAGTTTAGTGTTTCTGTCTGTGTGCGTGTGCGAAACAAGTACACATGTCATGTTCTTATGTTTTATTATATGCCTAGTCACCCAAATAATTATCACTTAAATAAATGGATACACGGATAACTCAATATCATCTCATCACATCATATTTTAATAAAATTCGTTTATTTTAATACAATTTACTTGAGTGACGTTTGTCTTTTCTATCACAACCGGTAAAAATATTGAAATTAGTAGGTCCGATGTAGTGAAATGAGATTTGAAAGTGACCCTCCATTTGTGTGTTGAGTTTAAATAGTTATTTGATATTTTGTCTGTCTACAAAAAAAAGTGACGGTGCTCATGTTCTCGTAAGTAGGGTGGCAATTAGATCCATCGTCCATCTAATCCGTTCATTGATTAATTTATCTAATTCGTCCATCAAAGAAAAATTTGTTAATTGATTGATTTGGATTCATCAATTTAAAACTATGGATGAATTTGATCAATCTATCTTATTTTAAAAATCCAATAGATCACCTCAAATAATAATACACTGAAAGAAAGAAAAAAAACTTTAAAAAAGTAAATTCTAAATTGACTTAATAATTTTAACATTAAATATTATTAATTTAATATTATTATTGATGGATGTCAACACCGTAGCTCTGTCATTGCTAATCCACCGTCATAATCCGTCGTCAACCACCTTGAAACGTCGGAGCACCATTGTGGTTAATGACGTGGTCACCGGTCAATGCTGGATAACCACCTTTTAGTGTGTGTGTATATGTATATTCGTGGAATTTGTGTTGAAAAAAAAAAACTTTTTTGAACCCAACAAAAAATAGAGAGTTTATTTTTCCATTATTCTCTCTTCTCACACACCCTCCAGAAATCTCAAGGACCCTTCAATACTCTCAAAGAGGCCCAGAGGTTTCTGGATTATATAATCCAAAATGAAGTTTTCAGTTTTTTTTTTTGTGGAAAAATGCATTTTTCATCAACTCGAATTCTAAAATCCAAAAAAAATAAGTACTTCGAATTTTATAATTTGAACATCTGTATACAACCTATTTTGAGGCATCTATCTATGGAGGCGTTCGAATTATAAAATTTGAAAGTGCATGGTTTTCTGTATTATAAAATCCGAACACCCCTATACACCATCTTTTGACAAAAAAAACCATGGGGAAAACAAGTTCAAATTATATAATTCGAACTGTATCAGCACAAAGATTGGACTCATTTGTGATAGGAATAATCGGCTTAAGAAGTATACTAACAATTCTAACCAACTTATCCAGTGTTTCAAGTCATTGTTAACTTTTCTCATTGTGTTTCAGTCGAAAATCTGATGAGATTCCTTTTCAAAATCCAAAATCTCATCGTTAACACCCATTTAAAATTTTAATACTCTTAACAAATCCAAAAAAAATTTACATTAGTTTTATTTGGTTTTTTGAGGTACTTTTATATTTTTTAATTTGATAGATGTTGTCATTTTTTACTTGGTTTTTTGGTGGTTTTTAATTGAAAAATTTGCAACTTCTGAAATTGGAGGAGGTTCGTACTGTTATTTATTTATAGACATGTTTCGGATTATGTAATAAGAACAGTGTTTTTTTGTTGTTCAGACTATATAATTCAAACAGCAGGGGTATTTTTGTCGAGAGCAGAGGACGCGGTGAGAAAGCGGATGTTGAAAAAAAAAAGTCCCAAAAAACATATTTTTGATTGATTTTTTTGGAATTCGGTCGATAAAACAATCTATTTTGTGAAATTGAATTGGGTTAAGTATAAAAAAAATATACATATATATATGTGTGTGTGTGTGTGTAGATAAATCAGATAGATATTCATCAATTAATAATATAATAATGGATGGATTGGATGAATCTAAAAAAAATATATTAGTGGATTGTAATTGACGAATGGATTGTTTTGATTCATCAATTATGATTTAAATCTAAATACATCAAATCCATCCATTTTGCCACCCTACATGTAAGTGTGGCTCACTGGGTAGGCTCATTCCACTATGGAGTCTTAGATGATAGCACTAGCAACAACTACTGAAAAAGACCGTTGGTTAAAATGCTTGATGTGTTGATCCCTTGTGTTAGTATCGCGAATATTTCAAAAATTGAGAACCAGTATTACAATAGTAAGAGGTGACATATATGTCGTAAGCACAAAATTGTTAGAGAGTTACTCTCAAAAGGGTTGATAGAGTGAATCATGTACGCACATAAGAAAATTTAACTAATCCTTTGACAAACGTATTAACTCGAGGAAGTCCATAAAACGTGGTATAAGATAAGATATATAGAAAAATGAATTACTCATGATGGTAACCCGACCTAAAAGACTGAAAATCTCAAGAATCAGGTTCAACGAGTAATGATAAATTACAAAGAGATATTATATGAACATGCTAGAGCGTTACTATAGTGGATGGAGTATCTAGCTGCATGAGTATACTCATCTACGTGAAACTCGAAGTGGGGCTGCTTCCCATAAATTTTTAAGCAAAATTCCTATAGTGTTTACTATGCCGGAATAAACCATGCATGCTCGTTAAAGCATGGACTTTTACGAATACATCGCAAGACTACGAACCGCTCTAACTTGATCTAAGTCATTTAGATTTGATTGTTTCTTTTTTCATCCTATGAGGTTCTCACGTGCCCTACGTAGTTCGGATTTAAGAATTCGAACTGCATAAAAAAAACCATAAAACCTCCAAAAACACGTTGAAATATTTTGGATTTTAAAAACGGAATAGAGTGTGCGAGAAACTTATAAGATGGGAAAAATAATGGCCTTTAATTTAGTTTTCCTCAATTAATTGTAATTTCACAACAAAAGTCCAAACATGACATTACAATAAGAAAGCTCTACCCACCTTGGATTACATATGATGATTAAGTAAATTATAACTAGTTTTCTTTTACAATAAAAAATTTATTATTCACGTAATTTATTAATAATGTAATGATTACTGAAAAAACGTGTACTCTCTTTCATCATCATCAACAACATTCCACATATAATTTCATACAAATTGTTGTCCGTGCAAGTGCTCTCAGCCGAATCAGAGATATCAGTGGCTTCTCCAACGCTTGAAGTTGAATCATCTGTGGACCTGATTGAATCGATGAGATCCTGCATCGTGTCGATCCTATCTAACAGATCGTCGATGTTTGAAAAAAAAGCTTTTCAAAGAAAATATCAGTACATTCAAGCACATGTACATCTTCACCAAATTTTTCAGTTGAATCTTCATTTTGCTCTTTGTTAATCATGTGAAAAGAGCATATAAAAAAATTATCATCACTAACGAGTAAGAGATAAATTACCACACAAACAAGTAACATAATGCAGTTAAGTGAAACATTTTTCCTCTTCAACATAATTTCTAACCTGGATTGTCAGATTCTTCATCTGAAGAGCAATCAACATCAAATTTCTTATTCTCTAAAGTAAAGCAAAAAATCACATACATCACCAAAGCAGGGACAATCAGTTCGTAAACAATAAGAAAATGATATGCAAATCAGCTACTATAAAGATAAATGAATGCAAAAAAAAGGTTTTTACCAAGATATGAGAAAAGAGGATGGTGTTTTGTATATTTTGCTACATCAGTTGTGTCCTCGATTTTCTTTCTTCTTCTTCTTCTTCTGACTTTGGCCTATGTATTGTTTCCATGTCACACTTTTTGAGCTCTCTCCTGTACTTGAATTCTTGAGACTCAAGTTGTTTGAGTCTAATCTCAGTCAATTTCAGACGCCACGAAAGTGGACGAATGAAGTTCCTCCAATCATCAGTCACCTTTCTCTTCCTACATTTATACATAAATCCATATGCCAAAATATCAATAAATATCTCAAATAACACACGATCATATTGTAACAAACACATGACATCAAGAATTTAGCTTCACCATAAAACACAATCTAACTAGATATAGTGATACACCACCATCAATTGATGATTAGCATAAGGAAACTCAAATTAATTGACTCTAAAAAGGACTCTAATTAATAATGAAAGACCACACAAAGAGTGATGAACAGTTTCCCAGTTTAATAACATAAAATGAAGCGTGCAATATCTAATAAGGACTTGCAAAGACATAACCTCCTTTTTTACTCAATATTTTCATAAGATCAGGGTCCTTTTTCATATATAGAATGCTAAGATAATTGTCCAAACAGGATAATACAAAATTAATTGATTTTGAGTAAAAATCACACCTTGTTTGGACGTCAGGGCCAAATGGATGTAGGGGGCATGCCACGCCATTCTCACCAAAGAGCTCAGGCTGAACTTCATCGTCATTCCCTTCTGAACCATTTTCAGCATCAGAGATAGTACTAGCAAACAAACTTGAATACTCAGTTGCATCAGGGTCCTCAATTTCGTTAGATGCATCAACATCCATGTTTGTCCAGCCAACGACATCAATCTTTGTGTTCTCAACGACTTCTGCACTTTTAATGCCGATTTGTTCCTCATGAATGGACTCCGCCTTAATGACATGCTTAGCCATCTTCTCCTTTTTAGTTCCCTATTCAAAACCAAAATGCATATTATTATGCTGCTGTTATTTATTTGACAGTACATTTATATTATTATAATCTTCGATAGATCAGTCAATATAATCAATATCTACCAACATAATGAGGATCAAAATTCAAATATGAAGTTCATTTTTCATAGCTAAGATGATTACATTGAAGACGTGAAATTGAACGTGCATGTAATGGTGATACGTTGTGAGTGAGTGTAATAGAAGAAAGGGAGAGAGACATTAACTGTTGATGATAGTAGCTGCCGGCGGGAGGGTGGAATTAAGCAAACGAGAAGTGAAATATAAAGTTAACCTTTTATAAATAAAAACTTAGTACTGTGTGTGTGAGAATCGTGAAACAAGCAAACTATTTGCTTTATGTCGTGTTCACGTGTCTTGCATTGCTTGCATATTTCCATATGTTTCATGTCTAGTCATCCACTCTTAGGAACACAGTCAAAACAATTTTATATGGTCAAATACTCATAAATAAAAGAGGAAAGATTTAAATGATTAATTGCCTAAATAATTTCTTTCTGAATTCTTTAATTTTGTGTGTTAGACCAAATAAATTTGATTTGGGTTTGTGTCAAAGTAAGAATTGTTTCATATACACTCCTAAAGTGAATTGGTAAATTTGAATTTTAAATCAATACATTAATGATTTTTTTTTAATAAAGAGTTAATTTAGAGCATGAATTTTTTTTAATAAAGAGTTAATGAATTTGATTTTTTTTAATTAGAGTTATTTATCTATTTTTATATCTTAAAAATATCATTTCATAATAAAAAACTTCATTTCATTATTTATAAGAATCATGCAAAATATTTTACTTTTTATCTTAAAAAAACCAATATTCTTTTTTGTTAACCTTATAGTTCACAGGAAAAAGGAACACTGTTAATTCGGAGTTCGTCTGAAAGGTAAGTGAAGTCTAATCAAGAATTGTTCCACCTGAAAATCGAATGAATATTAAAAGCTTGGAATAATTTAATTTTATTTCGACAGTACTTTGCGTAAATATGATTTAGTTATTATAATATTTCGACAAAAAATAATATATTTTTCAAAAGAAAAAAATCATTTAGCTATTAATTTAAAGATTGAGTATACGAATACTTTAAAGGGTTAATTATGTTTAAAGTCCCTATAAATATGCGTGTTTCCAACATTAGTCCCCACTTAGATTTTATTAAATTTTTGGTCCTCCACGTTTTTGCCGTTAGCGAAATTGGTCCCTGCTGTGACTTTCTTGCTAACTGGGCAAACGGAATTGCCACCTTGGCAAACACATTGGATGCCACATAGACACATTAAATGGCGTGGCATGCCATGTTGTAAAATGATATTTAAATAAAAAAACCTGATTTTTATTTTATTTTATCTATATTAATTTCAAAAAATTAGATAATCTTTAAAATTTCTCCCATAAAAAAAATCATCATTCGTCACCCTTAACAATATTCTTCTAGATCTAAATACTACCCAAAAAATCACTCCATTAAAAACAAACTCATCAACTTCAAAACCCATAAATTCAACATTCTACACCATTAAAAAATCCAGCAACATCAATAACCATTTCATATTCTTTGTTCATTTTTCCAAAAAAAAAAATTCCATAGATCCGATATGATGGTGAATGAGTTTGTGTTATGTCGATATCACCAACCCATTTTTCCAACTCATCGATCCTAAAGCAAGATTTGTGCCAGCAACATCACCATACATCCATCATCGCCAGAAACATCATTAACTTTCTTCTCCAACCCAACAACAGTTCTTCACCATTACAACAATCTTCGCAGAGAGAGAGAGGGGAAGTTAACTCCATGGCCACAACTGATGCGGAAATCACAGCCAGTGATGGAGATTGGAAAGGAAGGACCAAGGAGGATAGAGAATAGGAACTAGAAGACAATCGATTTGAAGGGTTCAAGTTGGTAGCCAGAGAGAGCAAAGAAGAATGAAGAGAGTGAAAGAGAAACTGATTTGTTGGTTTCTCAAAATTTATCGGAAAAATTGTAAATCTGGGTTATTTTATGTTTAATTTTGAGTGTTAATATTGGGTATGTTTTGTTTTTGGTGTGGTGGTAGTAACTTTAGTGGCGTTGGTAGAAAGGAAATCAAAGAGGGGGTAGGAATGGTGATGTTGGATGAAGAAAAGAATGAACAAGATGAAAGAGGGGTTTGGTGAAGAAGATGAACAATATTGTTGAAGGGGGAAGATGAAATTGAAAACGGATCTCATGCTTGATTGATTTAGTTTTTTTTTTTTGGAAATAATTGATTGATTTAGTTAAAGTTAATCATTAAAATTTCATTAAACTGATTTAATATGATTTTTATTTCAATCAAATGAATAATTCATAAATAATAATATAATCATAAAAATATTGATGAGCCATTTTCCAGCCACATCATTTAAAATGGTCACGTGGCATGTCTACGTCATCATTATGTTAGCCTAGTCAACAAACTTTTGACGATAGGGACTAAAATTGCAAACGACAAAAACATGGGGGACCAAAAATTTAAGTAGGGATTAATGTTGGAAACGCGCATATTTATAGGGACCTTAAACATAATTAACCCTACTTTAAAACTCCTTCTTCAGCTGCTTGAGATAGATATTTGTCTTTCATGTTTTCTTGTTTCTCATTGTGTACTTCGATGCACATGTTTTTCACTTTATGTTGATTTGAATTTGAACCAACCGAAACAAAACAAGTCCTTCTCTTTTGTGTTAATCAAGAAATTTTTGTCTTGTTAATCAAGGTTGATTATTACCATTTTCACCCTATGCACTTCTCGTGTGTATGATTTTTTTCCTTCAAAAAATGGCCTTGGGCATTTCGGATTATATAATCCGAAAAGAGTTTTCCCAATGATTCTTGGCTATTAATAAGCTATAATTTTCTTTTTCACTTATGGGTCATAATTGTTATGAGTGAATTATGATTTTGATGAATTTTGATGTTAATTTTCGTGCTCATAATTACGTGGTAAATTTGGGTATGTGAAATTTGTTATAAACTTGCTGTTGATGCTTAATTTTCATTGTTGAAACATGTTGAAGTGATTACTTTGAGAATTTAGCTTAAAATGATGTTGTTGTTATTGATTATTGATGAATTCATGATTATATGCATGAATGTTGTTTGGTATATGTTGATGATGATAATTCATGCGTTGAGTGTTGATAAATGTGTTGTTGAGGCTAAGTTGTTGTATTTTTTTGACTTTTGTGAAAATGGGTTAAAAATGGAGAAGTTTGATTTTGATGAATTAGAGTGAATTGATGATGATGTTGTGTTGAGTTAGGATGAATAGAATTTATGTTTTCAATCATAAATTTTGGGTGTGGTTCGGGAGAATATTGAGTTTTTGAGTAAAAAGTTGTTTTAAGTGTTTTTGAGAAATAAGCGATTTTGGGAGAATTGAATTAAGTTGTTTTGAGATAGGAAAACATGATTTTATAGTAGAATATGATAGGTTTAAGTGATTGGAACGTGTAAGAGAAAACGGGATCGAAAATCAGAATTTTACGCGCGAAAACGCAAAAGTTGAAAACTCAGAAATCCTGTGTTGTCAAACACACATGACCGTGTGCCCTGTAGGCACGGATCGTGTGTGTGGTTCGCAGTTGTCACGCACGACCGTGCGGCTTGTGCAGGTGCCTGAAAACCTGATTTTTTGCATTTTTAAGGATCCAAATGTCTCCCCATGAGTTTCAAACACCTAACCCTATCTAATTGAAGTGTAATTGGACTTTTATGAGTGGTTTAACATTGTCTTGTTTTGAAAATGAATTGATTTTGAAATGTAATGAAAAACAGACGAACTTTGAAAATTTTGAGAAAACGACGAACCTTGTGAAGTGAATATGCCATGATTGATTAATGTTGATGTTAGGTGATATGTAGGGATGTTTTTATGACGTGTAAGAATGTGAAATCCTACTTTTGTTGAGAAAATTAGAAATAGGTGATTTTGTGAAAATAGACGAACTTTGTCAAAATAAGGTTTTATGATCGTATAACTTGCAATTGGCTTTGTAAACATGATAACATGGTGAAATAAAAATGAAACAATGGGTGTTAGGTGTTTGATATGTTGGCTATCATGATGTGGTCATTTTTCGTCTTTTATGTGAATTGTGCTTTTTGAGACGATGTGGGTTACTTGTGGTGATAATTGTTGATATTGAATATGGTGATGACTCTTTGTTGATTATGACTTGTTAATTATGTGGATGTAAATACTTAATAATGTAAATGGTGGTGTTTGGTGAAGATATTATATGATGGTGTAAATTATATAATATAGTTTTGGTGATTTGTGCATTATCGAGTCTTTACTTGAAAGTTCATGCATTCATAGTCATGTCGAATCTTTTGGTGAAGAATGTAATTTGTGGTGTTTATTACATTAGTTGGTGAAGAACGTAATTGGTGGTGTTTATTACGTTAGTGGAATCAATATGGTAAAATTATCTACGAAATCCAATTGATACCACATGCATGTAGAGGTGTCTAGAACATTGCATGCATTTAAAAATTGGTGAGGTGTGTCATACTTAAATATGTGATTTGGTGTATATGTGCATTGGTGAAATTTGGTGAATGTTGTGATGATGTGCATTTGAAGACTTGTATATGTTGATTGATATACTGTGATGGTGGTGTGATAATATTCATGAGAAGTTAATGTTCTAGGAATGTTGGATATGTATATGTGTATTTATTTGATTATGTTTGTTGTGTGGAATACTATCTAGCCCCCAGTGGTCGTTTGGTTGACCGTCTGCCTATTTGTATGAATGTGTAGACGTCTTGGAGGATTAAGTTACTTAGCTTTGATTGCTAGTGAGTTGCTTAAGGATAGCGTGAAGCTACCTCCTTTCTCTTTTGCTCGAGTCTAGTTAGGCTTTGATTAGGGTGTCGGGCATTTATGCTTATTGACATTATATGTTGTTGAATCTATTGTGGAGATTATGATTATGTATTTAAAACATGAGATGCAGTGTTGAGATTTTATTTACTTATGTATTGAGGATTATTACTTGATGATGAGATATTATGTATGATGATTGTCTTCCGTTGCGAATTTTTATGAAAATCAGATTATGCATGTTTTGGAAAAATGTAGATGTAGCATCTAAGCTCTTGATTAATTGAGTTAATTGCATGGTTTATTGCATATGGAATTTAGGGTGTTACAAATGTTGTCAAGCAACATATACCAAAAATATAAACTATGAGGATTGCCTCCAATAGGAGTACCCAAGTACACAACCAAGATTCCACCAAAAACAGTTGTTTCACCGATTCCTCATACTTAAAGTTTTTTTCTTCAGGTTCTCCAAAGTAGACATGGAAGTTATTTTTGCAACACTCTTCATGTTGTTCATGTAGCAGACATGCTGAAAAAAACATCATTGTCAATGTAGTGGTTTATGGTGTTGTTGGAGATGGTCACACGGAAGATTCTCCAATAAGGAATTTATTTTTCGGTTCAAAATTTTCTTCTTAGTATATTAGTATATTTTCCATATTTTTATTCTTGTTTGGGGGGGTTTCTAATTTTCAATTACACAAGCTTTTCTAAAAGCTTGGACTGATATTTTTTCGAGAGATAGGTTTGCAACACTTTTTATTTCAGCCGATAAAACATTTTTGTTGAACCCTCTCACATTTAATGGCCAATACAACTCATCTCAAATTCATTTTCAGGTAATATTTAAAGAGCATTTTAGAAATTATTTACGGTATTATTTTTGTAAGGAATTGAATTGAACCACAAGTGAAATTAACGGAAGCCTTAATAATCCATATTATTTGTTTGAACTCAGCCATTTTGTTGAAATTTGGTCTTTATTCTTTTACCCGATCCCTTTATTAATCTGCTTGTTTACCGTTTTTTTTTCTCCAGGTGACAAGCTGCCCAACCAACCCAGAAAATTGGAGTTGTTGGAAAGGCATATGTGTGTGCGCGTGCGTGCGGAGAGAGGAGGAGGACCAGGAACACTAGCAATGAGATAACAACAATTTTTTTTAACTTCGCGATTTTCACAAAAGTATTAAATTTTTTAATCACAATTGAAATTAATAAAATTTTATTTGTGGAAGATCACAACAAAAGCTATTATACTGCATTAAAAATTAATTGATCAAAGTTTTAAAAAAGTATTTCCATTAATTATTAGCATTGACATGATACATAAATGATCCTATGTCATTGTGATCATATTCTTTAATTTTATAATTTGAAATTAAAAGCCTTAATTACATAAACGGTCCCTTAAATAATTATGAAATTTCAATTTGGTCCCCTTATTAATTTTTGCCCTGATTTAATCCTTTAAATTACCTCCGTCCATCAATTAAATTCATTTTGTTAAATCTTGTGGAAAAAACGTTAAGATTCATCTCTCTTTCACCATGTTCATCATCAAATCCAGCAACATTCATCATCAAAACCCAGAAGGAAAAAAATTAAACTATGCAAATTCAGATGAACGAATTCCAAAACAAATCAAAACGAATTCATTAACATTTTTGGTACAAATCAAAACTAATTCATCAAAATCAAAACGAACTTCAATCAAACTTTTTATCCCAAATCCCACCAAATAAATTCATCAACCCTTCTCAACTCCAAACTTGAATTTCATTTCTGTTCTTAGATTGAAATTAAACATTTACTTCACATTATCATTTCCTTTTTCTTTAATTCTTGTGTTTTCTCACAGTGGCATCCACCACCACCACCGATACAACAAAACACATCATCGCAGAAATTCCTACCTATATCACAGTCTACAGCGAGGACATTGTCGAATGACCATGACAAGCATCAATAGTACCACCAATCCCGACCACCCAAATTCACCATCCAATGACATCATCATCTCTCAAAACCCCAACATCTCCGCTCGTATCTACCTCCCAAAAAACTCCACCACAAAACTTCTCATCTTAGACTTCTTCCATGGCAGTGGTCTCTTCTTCGAATCTGCCTTCTCCAAACACTTCAACGTATTCAGTCCACTAGCGAATTCCATTGTTGTTTTTCTTGAATACAACCTCGCTCTAGAACACCCTCTACTTGCTTGTTATAATGACTGTTTGAATTCACTTCAATGGGTTGCTTCCAATTTTGACAAAAACCCGTCAACATAGAACCGTGGTTAATTAACCATAGTGATTTCAACAGAGTTTTAATTGTTGATGATAGTGTTGGTGGTAACATAGTTCATAACATCGCTATGCGTGCTGGCTCCGAAGCTTTACCTAATGATGTTAAACTATTAGGAGCTATTTTACAATAGCCTTTTTTCTATAGTTCATACCCTGTTGGATTGGAAAGTGTTAAACTTAAGAGTTTTGATAAAGAGTAGTACTCTTTTGTTGGGAGTTTTGTGTATCTTTCAACACCTGGTGGAAGTGGGTGATGGAGATTGACGTAAGTTGAAACGAGGGTGGTGGAGAGATTAATGTTTTGATGAATTAATATTACTAGTTGTGTTTCAATTCATTTTGGAAATGGATCAGGAAAAGCTTTTATTTGTTGGTGTTGTTGGAAGCTTGGTAAACGAGTTTAATTTGTTATTTGGTATTTGAATTTATGGGTTTAAATTTTGTTAATTTTAGTTTTTTTTTTTTTGGTTTTGATGATGAAGGTGATGAATGTTGTTGGGTTTATTGATGAAGATAATGAATGTTGCTGGGTTTGATGATGAAGGAGAGATGAATGTTAACGTTTTTTTACATAAAATTTAACAAAATGAATTTAATTGATGGACAGAGGTAACTTAAAGGATCAAATTGGGGCAAAAATTAATAAGGTGATCAAATTGAAATTTCATAATTATTTAAGGGACCATTTATGTAATTAAGCCAAATTAAAAGTTGTATGGTACTTGTGTTGACCATGTCGTTTTCAACTTCAAGCTTCTTGACACTCCATAAGTTTATGAATGTGATGGTCTAAGGTAAACATAGATAGGAAGCCAATAAGCTTTGTGAATGTGATGGTCTTACAAGTACGTTGCTCTGATGGATCAATCGTCCATAAGTGGAAACCTAAATTTACATCTAACATAAGTATCTGTTAGGAGAAAATGGAAAATGGAAACATGTATCTTCAGTTCAGAGATGTATTGAACAAAGTATTGAATTCACCTCATAAATATTTTGTCATCTAGTAAATACAATAACATGCGAATATAGTGTGTGTAATCTACCTCCATTAGGTATTTTAAGTTCCTTTTTGATTATTATTTTTTTCCTTCGCTTACCGCATATCACTTCCTTTACTTTTTATTATTTTCTTCTTCTTTTGATTACCACATAGCAGTTTTTTTCTTTCTTTTCGTTTTTATAGATTTAACAACATTTGCGTTTATGACCAATTTCTTGATGCAAGCTTTTGTATATTTTTTTTAGGCTAAAATATGGTTTTGGTCCCTGTAAATATGTCTCGTTTTGGTTCTAGTCCTTGTAAATTTTTGTTGTTGTTTTTGGTCCCTGCAAAATATTTTGTTTTTGAAAATAGTCCCTCCAGGGACTATTTTCAAAAGTAAAATATTTTGCAGGGACCTTTTTAAAAATCAAAAGATTTTGCAGGGACTATTTTTCTAATAAATGAGTTCAGTCATCATGTGCCACGTGTGCAAATCATCACTAAAGGGGGGCTAGGGACCAAAACCAAAAGGAGACATATTTGCAGGGACCAAAAACAACAAAAAAAATTACAGGGACTAAAACCAAAACGAGACATATTTGCAGGGACCAAAACCATATTTTAGCCTTTTTTTTATTTGTCATTTTAAGTGTAATCCATCTTTTGTTTTTGTTGCTTTTTGAAGTAGTCTAATAACATAATACTAAAATTAATAACATAGTCAATTTAATAGTTATATACGAAACATTACAAAAACCGTACATCACACGTGTTAGATTCTAGTTTGAAAGAAAACATCACAAGCTTTCAGCCACATTATATGTATTTCTGTTACCCGAACTTTACGTCTATAATGTAAACATTGTCCATTTTCTATTTATTTTCGTTCATCAATTAAAGCTATAAAAAAATGAAAGAAAATTTGTTTTAAGGGATTTTTTTAGACATTTTTTTTTATGTCATCAAAAACTTCAGTCACATTAACACTGAACTGAACCTTCAGATGATCGAAATATGAATAATCTCAAATTATAAGAGTAGAATATCTATTTTTATCTTATAGACTAGTTCAATAATTAAGCCAAAAATAAAAATTAATTCAATAGAAAAAGAAATTTACCGCAAAATAGAAGTACTTGTGTAACAATTGAAAAATCAAAGAATACAAAAGAAGTGAATTACTAAATTTAGAAAGTAATATAATATATATAATGATATAGAAAAGTCACAATGTTAGTTAGTTTAACAAACAGTGACGAGGAGGAAGAAAGAGTGCGGTTGTTTTGTTTGACACTTCTTTCTTTCTCCTCCAACGGTCCAACTTTGACTCTCTCTTCTCTTTTGAAAATTCTTCTCTTCATTCATTTTCCTCTTTCTTCCATGGAACAACAACAATGTCTTCTCCAATTTCTCTAAACCCTAAATTAACCGCTTCACCGCTCAATTTCATAATTCCTTTCTCTCTTTGATCGGTTATCATGTCCGTTTTGGTTGTAACCGCCATGGATTTCGCCGTCCTCGGTTTTCTTATTCCTTCTCTTTGGGAGATCGAAGTCGCTTTCGCTGCCTCGGTTTTCGTTATTCTCGCGTATTGGTTCTTCACGTTTAGAATCGCTGACCGTGACTCCGATCGATCGCTTTCGGATAATTCCGCCGACGATAATGTCAAGGTTACTTTCGTATTTTTCATTTATTACCGCGTTTTATTTGCTCTGTTTATACTATTTCAAATTCACGCGCTAAAATTTTAGTTATGATCAAGTTTTTTTTTTTAATCTTTTTCTTCTGACATTTACTTTTTTTCCATTTTAGTTCTTTAAAAGAATCTTGTGCTTTTGCGTGCGAATTTATTTTACCTGAAGTTGTAGCTTTTACAAATCACGCTCTGACATACCAAATGTGCATTGATTTTCAGTGGTTTGTTTGCGTCTGTGAATTGATAAATTTCTAGTTAGTTCGTTGGTGGAGTAATTTTGAACTTGTTGACATGCAGTTCTGCACTTATTTTTGTAGATTGGCCAGTCAAGAGGAGATTCTCAAGCCGGTTCGGCGTACCTGATTAAGGTATTTTGGATTTTTCACAACGTTCAGTCAGGACCACATTACTTACAGAAGTCAAATTACAATAAGTCCTGTGTTTTCGTATACTGAAAGTTATTGATAAATGTTTTTTTCTTCCTTTTTTTCCGTCTTTGCAATTCTCTTTGCAGTTAGAACTATTGGCTGCTAAAAATCTGATCGCTGCAAATTTAAATGGCACATCGGATCCTTACACCATCATCACATGTGGCAATGAAAAGCGATTCAGGTTTGATGTTCTACTTATATGAATTATTCTGCAATTCTAGTTGTAGTTGACTGGTCTTTGATTTGTATATACTGCAATCTTTTGCCAAGTCAATACTAGTTTGTGTATACAAGTTTTAATGTATTAGCATACTGGTTTATTTCATTAGCACATAGGCAGATACTTTCATAAACAATAGTTTTATTGAGATATTGCGATATTTTTTGGGGTCAGTAACTAGTTTTATTTATAGTTTGCACTGCTAAGTTTAGGATTGATCGTTCAGGAGAAACAATAGTTTGTGCTGCTTTAAAATAAATGCAGAATGTATTAAAGATAGGTGAACACCTCTATTTGCATTCATAAATAAATATATGTAAAGGTGCAGAATGTCTTTGTACTTCAATTGAGTAATGTACTATTGGAATTGATCATAGAGCGAAAAGAAATTAAAAAATGTGTACTATCAGAGTTTGTTAGAGGTGTGGCAAACTGATAATATATGTTTTCTGATGGGAGATGGAACTTGAAAGTCCAATCACCCGCCTATTTGGAAGGTATACTCTTGAAGGGTGCATTGAATGTTAAACTCTGTCATGTGGCAGTTATGTACGGAGTCAAGATCCTCTCCATTTTTTACACTCTCCATTATTTCCATTACCAAAGTTTTAGAAATATAAATACAAAAGTGTGACATTTGGTGGGTCCAATTATTTAATATATACTTCAAAACTCTAGTAATGGAGAGGGAAAATGGAGAGGATCCAAACTCGTACGTAAGACAGTATCAATTTATGCAGGGCAGTTGTGCAATAATTATGTATTTAATTTTTTATTATGTGCTAGTTATTTATGCATCTAATAGGCAGGACAGTTAGTAGCAGGTATGTATACATGATTTATGATGTAAGTAGGGAGTTATGGTGTCCATTTGGTAGTTTTGGACAGAGATGACTTCATTCTCTGTAGGTGTTTCACAACACTAGGACAACATTCTTGTTTTAGTCTATGTAAAACTCTTTGATTGATACACCAATTTCAGTTGCTATTCTATCATTTTGCGTACTCAGCATATCTCATTCTCAGAAGCAAGATTTTCGCTCAACATTGTTCTTTGAGCCATAGTAATTTTATCTTATGGTGTGCTGATGCAGTTCCATGGTCCCTGGTTCAAGAAATCCAATGTGGGGCGAAGAGTTCAATTTTTCTGTCGATGAACTTCCTGTCCAGGTTGCTGGCTTATCATCTATGCTTTGTTTTTGTAGTTATAAGTTATAACCAGCATTTTACAGTTTCTGAAAACGGTTCAGTGATTTTTGAGGTTCAATTCCCTGGCTGTGATGTTAAAGCTGATTTTCCATTAAGTGAAGAAATTACTTTATAATAGTTGTAAAACTTGTCTTCTCGGAAATTGTTTGGTGTTTTTTGGGAATACTTTTTTTATGGATCAAATAGCCTTACTACCTCTTAGCCATATATTTCTGATAGAAACCAAATAGCAAAAAATGAATTTCACAGAATAGAAGCACAAAATATACAAAGGATTACATGAGACGATACTGCCCAATTACCTAGACCCTATGGCACTTCGGAGAATCATTCTCTACGCAAACTTAAAGCTGTTACTATCTAAAATGACACTTATCCATATGTTGTCTCCCCATACTCTAATAACTGACTGTATCATGACCATGCACACTTCAATCCCTAGCGACTGATTTGCCAAATCAGCAGATTCGCTCTGCTTATCCCTAATTTTCCCCTTGTTTATTCCTCCTAGTATAAGCATTACAGATCCTATGCTTTTGGTTTTGGTCATTGAGCTGCTGGTTCTGACCTACATACTCTGACTTAACAATTTTGTAAAAGTAATGTATATTTTCTGGCAGTTGATATCGCAATTTATTTTTTTGTCAACCCTTTGTTGAAATAAGTCTGGTGTTTGTCTTATTTAATTTTAACTGTTATTCGTAGTCTTTTACTCATTGGACCTAACAATGTTTTGATGAATGTGTGTATACTGCATACCATCAGAATTCTAGTTTTGCATTTTCTTGGTAAATTTTATGTGGTTCTCTGTTTTCAAATTCTCATACCAAGAAAAATAAAATGAATGATTGAAGAAACGAAAATAATACTGAAAGTAAATATATCTATGCATATATACTTTTCTGAAGTTAATTGTAGTGGTCAAATATAATGTTTTGAGCATTTTCTTGGATTGATATCTTACAAAGGAGAATTGTCAACATACTTCATGCTTAATTTCAGTATATGCTTCTCGATTGACAGAATAAATCTATGTAGGTTTTCTTGAAACTGACTTATTTTCCTGCTGACGTAGCAGATCAATGTCACAATTTATGATTGGGATATAATTTGGAAAAGTGCTGTTCTTGGTTCAGTGACTGTTCCAGTTGAAAGTGAAGGTCAAACTGGTGCAGTGTGGCATACTTTGGACAGCCCATCAGGGCAGGTAATATCTTCTATCAGAAAAATTTGTTTTGGTTTCATAATTTTCACGACTTTTTGTTGTGTGATCTGTTTGAATTTTTTATGCCTCAGAAACTTCATTAAAGGTCTGTTAATTGAATGCCAGGTTTGTCTTCATATAAAAACAGAAAAAATGTCTGCAAATTCTGCCAGGTGAGACATTTGGTTTTGTAATGGGTGTTTTTGTATATTTAATTTATTATTTACGCCTTTTGAAACTTGTGTTTTATCTAGGTTCAAGATACTTTAGCACTGTTATCATTATTATTCTATTATGTGTTGGCTTATTTCTTATATTTATTAATTGAATTGACTGTTAGGATAAATGGTTATGGCGGAGCCAACACTCGAAGAAGGATACCCTTGGAAAAACAGGAACCCACAGTAGTCCATCAAAAGCCAGGGCCTCTTCAAACGATATTTGAGCTTCATCCAGATGAGGTCACCAATAGAAATGAAATTTATCGTTTTTTAATTAGCATATATAATTATCCATCAAGACACAATCATTCATATGTATACATCAGTGTTGTGTTGTCTAGTCCTTTTTGCGATTCTGTTTGCAGATCTTTAATGTGTGGAATGTCTATTTCAGGTTGTTGATCATAGTTACTCTTGTGCACTTGAAAGGTCATTCTTGTACCATGGTCGTATGTATGTCTCAACATGGCACATTTGTTTCCATTCCAATGTGTTCTCAAAGCAAATGAAGGTCAGATTATACGTATATTTTGCCAAGGTTGAAATATTAGAGCATATATATTAGAGTAATGATATTTGTACAACCATTTGGTGACAACTTTTGTGACAAACTTCTTTTTCTCTCTTCTTATTGGTCAAAAACAATAGAGAGAGAGAGAGAGAGTAAGAAGATAATGTGAGTATGAGAGAGAAAGTTGTTCAAAAGTTGTCACAAAATGGTTGTACAAATATCATTACTCTATATATTATTACTTGTTCGAGTTTGTTGATCCATCACTTAGAAATATAAGCTACAATAGTCCATCAAACTTGTTATTTATTGATGATTCCTTGGTTTTGTCTTAATATAGTCTTTATCTCTTTATATTAGAAAGATCAGTTGTAAAACTTTTGGAAATTTGACAGGTGGTTATTCCGTTTGAAGATATAGATGAGGTAAAACTTCTGCTGTTTTTATCTCCTTCCTCATCCAACTTCATATTTTAGTTACATTAAAACTTACATCTGGTGCAACTATTCTTCTTTTTCTTAAGATTCGAAGGAGTCAACATGCATTTATTAATCCTGCTATAACAATTATTCTTCGTATGGGTGCCGGTGGACATGGTGTCCCTCCTTTGGGAAGTCCTGATGGTAAGTAATATGTTTAAACACTTTTTCACTGTTAATTTCCTTTATGGAACTTTTAATTGCACTTTATAATCCAATGCTTGTTCATATTCTTACATAAATCAATTCAATCAAATTAAACCCTAAATTTTGCATGGGTTTGGTTCCTCTTTTTTGGGTGTGGTAATAGATATATGACAATTACCTTTGGTCCATGCGGGTTTTCCTTCACTGTTGGCTGACTTTGTGCTTCCATTATGACTAGCATCTTACTATACCAAGAATGATATTGCAGTTTTTAGTGTTCATCTCTTCCTCAATTCAAATAACCTTTCTTTTACAAAATTATCTGTGTTTTTATTCAGTAAATGAATGTAGTCACCATATTTTGGCACAAAAGACAGTCTTTGTCAGATGATTTGGTTGGCTCTTTATTTTTCTTCTTTATTTCAGGTAGAGTCAGATATAAGTTTGCGTCATTTTGGAACAGGAATCATGCAGTTAGAAGTCTACAACGTGCTGTAAAGAACTTCCGTGAAATGTTGGAAACTGAGAAGAAGGTTACAGCTCTTGCTTATTCGATTTGTGTTCTTATATGTATTAGATAATTGTGATCTTCATTTTGAACAAGATGCTTCGTATTATAGAATCCTCAAGAGATTTAAAACTAGCCACTATACCTTCACAACATGTACTTTTGGGAACACACATTATGGAACTGACAAATCTTATGATTCCGTGAGCTAAATACGTTGTCTAAACTAAAATGCCCTTAGTGTCTCCGAGATAAGAATGTTGTGGTGGATGAATAGTTATACAAGATATGATAGGATTGGAAATACCATCATTAAGAGAAAATTGGGGTATCTCCCGCTGTAGAGAAGATGATAGATACTTGTCTTATTAAGCAGTTTAGGTATGATTGGAGAAGACGTTTAGAACCACCAGCAAGGAGAATATACCAGATGGATGATAGCCAAATAGATAGAAGTAGAGGGAGACCATAGAAAACTACGTATCAGATCATTTTGAGAAGACTTAGGAGGTAAATGGTCCATCTTTAGGCCTAATACATGGCTGGGCTTTATAGCATCAATTGACCCATGAAGCCTGTTTTGCGTGGTGAGAAATATTTGGTTGTTGAAAAAGGGAATGGGCTGGACTTATTAAACAAAAGTAAGTGAAGACAGAGATTGTAAAGGACAAAGACGAGCAACGTTTTTGTAAAAGATAAACTATTTTTTATCCTGATTCTCTTTCTTTCATTTTCTTGATTTTATGAGTTTTACCCAAAAGTTTCTGGATAAGTGGAAAATAAATTCATGTGATTCTATGTTTTGTTATACAGGAAAATGCAGAGTCAGAATTGCGTGCACATAGCAGTTCTGTCAGACGAAGTGACATAATGGATAAGGTTCCCGAAACCAGCATGCCAAAAGCTGGAAAACGTCAAACTTTCATCAAAGAAGAGGCTTTAGTTGGTATATACAATGTATGCATCATTTCTCCTTGTCTTCATGAGTTCAACTACTATCTTAATTATTTGGTATATAACTAGTGATCCTTCTCCAGGATGTTTTCCCCTGCACAGCGGAGCAGTTTTTTAACTTATTGTTAAAGGACGATTCAAAATTTACTAGCAAGTATCGTTCGGCACGAAAGGATACTAATCTTGTGGTAAGTTTTCTTCAATTAGTAGTGCGTATCTTGTTAAATGTTGTCAATTTCTCAAATAGGCAGAATGGAAACCGAACATGAAATAATAAAAAAAAACTTACTCATCGTTATATGTTTCGTGACTGCTATTGGCTTTTTCTTAAATTGATGAACTCTTGAGTTATGCTGTCGTGGAAACTGGAAAGCAATGCTAGATGCACAGTGCATGATTGTTCAAATATAGTTATCTTCATTTTAAAATTGTTTAGTCCTTTTTTTTAATGGCAAATGTTAGTATGTTAGTTTTGGCTGGTTTGACCAAAATGTTGGTGAATCAATCAAGTTATCGGTTTAGGCAACCTACAACATTGGGTATTTCAGAAACCATTTCGAACCGGTCTTTTTCTAGAAAGCTAGGACCCCTTCTCAGACCCTGCACATGCGGGAGCTTTAGTGCACCGGGCTGCTCTTTAATCAGAAATGTTCTGAGTCAAATGAACATATTTCTGATATGAAAGTATTGCTTGCTATTATTCATCTTTTATTAATGATTATCTTGTAGAACAAATAATATGGTTCTTTTTTTACTGATTTAAATTTTTTATATAACTTGATTATCTATGATTTTATATTGTTTATGACCTCGAAATTTTATAAGTTAATAATGAAAATTAAAGTATATATTCAAAATTATCATCATTTTTGAGCCAAAACATAGTATTCTTCATGCAACATTATGATGCTGTTAGGGCATAGGTTCTTGGATGGTTAACTATAAAATTAATTGTAGAAAATTGAGGTTTTAGATTATTTCGTGGCTATATTAATGCACATGCCTTAGATTAGTATTGTATTAGACATTCACACATTTTCCAAAGTTCAAACACAAGGTAGGTGGTATGCATTGTCAATACTTAGCCCAAAGCGCTCTCACATTAAAGGATGTGTTATGTGTCAAAAATGTGGTAAAAAAAGTGTCATGCTAAGGGCTAACAAGTGCCCCTGGGGTACTTTTTAAGGAATCAAATATAGGAAGTATTGTGTTGGAAGTTGTGTAGTTAACTCCTCAAAAATCTAAAAAGTGTCATTTTCAACATAAGATTTTCTTTTTTGGTTTCTTTAACAAGTGCCCCAGGTGCGGGAACTTGTTAGCATTTTCCTAAAAAAAAAGGGTCATGCTAACATGTGCCTAAGCTTTCTAGAAATAGCAAATGTTTATTGTGAAGAATTAATTTTCAATCTTTTGAGCAATAAATTTACACAAGTTTCAAGAAGAAATTTCTACATTAAGTTCATTAACATGTGCCTTAAGGGCACATGTTAGCATTTCCCAAAAAAAAAATCATCCATCTGTCTTCACCTAATAATAAAAGCTTTTAAAATAGTTCGTTCATAGTATTATGCTTGATATAAATTTTGATAACCAAATGGCATCCTGATTTTAAGTTGTTGAATTGCTCTATGGTAATTTTTTTTCTTCCAGATGGGACAATGGCATACAGCAGAAGAATATGACGGTCAAGTCCGGGAGATAACCTTCAGATCCCTTTGTAACAGCCCTATGTGCCCGCCAGACACAGCCATTACTGAGTGGCAACATGTTGTTCTATCATCTGACAAGAAAAACCTGGTTAGACTATTACATATAAAGAAGAATAGCGATAATGATGATTTCATCATATTGATTTCATTTTTTGGCCTCGATTGCAACTTATAGGGCCCCCCCCCCCCCCCCCCCGCCACCCACAA